>OGZZ01001486.1_pt1 | contig 16929 bp, 12 predicted proteins | sample 1577021 | NCBI WGS metagenome assembly OGZZ01 (sample SAMEA3541526, study PRJEB24748) | human gut metagenome | biome: human gut; feature: human-associated habitat; material: faeces | place: China | collected 2012
GAGACCTTTAATAAGGTTCAGGAAATATCCCGGTGCAAAAATGAAGCATACTTTGAAAAGCTCGGCAGGTTCACGCATCTGGAAACCACCGAAAACATCCTCAAGGGGCTGGTCTGCTGCGCCGACTGCAAGCGTCCGCTGGTGCGGTACAAGAATGTGAGCCACGAAAAAAAGCTGTGGTACACCTTTATCTGCCCGACCCACGCCAACGACATTGGCAGCTGTCCGCTGAAAAACATCCGGGAGGACGCACTGTTCCCCATGCTCCTGCAAGCCATTCAAACCCAGATCGCCCTTGCCGCCGATATGGAAGCCATTGTCCGCAGACTAAACGGCTCGCCAAAGTACAAAAAGCAGACCGCAACGCTGCAAGGCAAACTGGATGCGGCAAAAAGGGCGCTCAAGCGCTGCAACAGCCTTTACGACAGCTTGTATCAGAGCTATGTGGATCAGCTCATGACCGAGCAGGAGTATATGACGCTGAAGCGTCGCTACAAATCAGAAGCCGAGGAAGCGGAGAGGCTGATCGAGCCCATGGCACCGGCAGAGCTGGTTGCGGATGGATTGAAATTGGATTCCTGCCTGGCAATGGCTTTGAGCAGGTTGATATCCACACCGTATGTTTCAGAAGCTTCTTTGAAATATTCTTCGAGGTTCTCCGGAGAAGAAACACTGCCGGAGGAGGTGGTACTATTTGTTGCAGAAGAACTGGAAATTGCCGGGGTATCCGTGACCGGAGACGTATCAACCGGTGCATCGGTCTGCGGGGTAAATCCAAGGATCTGCTGTACCGTATCCAGGGAAACGGCACCACTGTTGCTGGCGGCAAGCAGTGCGTCCACTGCCATGGCCTGTACGCTGCGCTCAGCGGAGGCCAGACATTCCTTAAATGTGGTGACGGCTTCATCCGTATTTTTCGGTGTCTGTATATTGGCAGAAGCTGCTTCCTGCAGCCTGGCTGTCTGTGTCTGATCAATATAAGGTAAAACTGTTACACCCATGATGTTCCTCATCTTTCGTTCGCTTAATCTAACATTCGATCATGCATATCATATCATAATCTGTGGAAAAATAAAAGGAAAAGGCGAAAATTGCTTGAATTTGTAATAGAGTTGTTGTAGCATAACATCAGACGAAAAAGTGTAGATAAAGGAGCCAGATTATGGAGAAAAAGCCGTTTGTAACAAAGAGTCAGGTGGAGGAGATCGTCAAAACATACCCGACACCGTTTCATTTATATGATGAAAAAGGCATTCGTGAGAATGCAAAAAAAGTAAAGGAAGCTTTTGCATGGAATCCGGGATTCCGCGAGTATTTTGCAGTGAAAGCAACCCCAAACCCATATATCTTAAAAATTTTACAGGAATATGATATGGGATGTGACTGTTCCTCTTACACAGAACTGATGCTTGCAAAGTCCTGTGGATTTGACGGAAAGCATATTATGTTTTCTTCAAATGATACGCCGGCAGAGGAATTTGCCTATGCGGATGAACTCGGGGCAATCATCAATCTGGATGATTTCACCCATATTGATTTCTTAGAAGAAACGATCGGTCATATTCCGGAGACCATCAGCTGCCGTTACAATCCAGGCGGAGTATTTGAACTGAGCAACGGAATCATGGACAACCCTGGAGATTCCAAATACGGCATGACAAAGGATCAGCTCATCGAAGCGTTTAAGATTTTAAAGGATAAGGGAGCAAAGCATTTCGGTGTCCATGCATTTCTTGCCAGCAATACCGTCACAAACGAATACTATCCGAAGCTTGCAGGAGAACTGTTTGAACTGATCGTGGAATTAAAGGAAAAGACCGGATGTGATATCAGATTCGTAAATCTTTCCGGTGGTGTGGGAATCCCTTATACACCGGACAAGGAGCCGAATGATATCGCTGTCATCGGAGAAGGTGTGCACAAAAAGTTCGATGAGATCTTAGTTCCGGCAGGACTTGGGGATGTATCCATTTATACCGAGATGGGACGTTTCATGCTCGGACCTTACGGATGCCTTGTGACGAAGGCCATCCATGAGAAACATATCTACAAAGAGTATATTGGTGTGGATGCATGTGCAGCAAACCTGATGCGTCCGGCAATTTATGGGGCATATCATCACATTACGGTTCTTGGAAAAGAAAATGCACCATGCGATCACGTGTATGATGTGACAGGAAGTCTTTGCGAGAACTGCGATAAGTTCGCGGTTGACCGGAAACTGCCAGAGATCGACATGGGAGATTATCTTGTGATCCACGATACCGGAGCACATGGATTTTCCATGGGATATAATTACAATGGACGTCTTCGTTCTGCAGAATTACTGCTCAAAGAAGACGGAAGTGTGAAGATGATCCGTCGTGCAGAGACACCGGAAGATTACTTTGCAACATTTGACTGTTTTGATGATATCAGGATCACAAAATAAAAGAGTTAGGATGTACAGATAAAATAACAGAGGACGCAAATCCCGGGGAAAACGGGATGCGTCTTCTTTTTGTTTAAGAAAACGATGTGCCGCAAAAAGAAAGACCTCAGATTTCCGATTGGAAACCTGAGGTCTTTTATATGCCGGCAGTGGGACTTGAACCCACACGATGTTGCCATCAACAGATTTTGAGTCTGCCTCGTCTGCCAATTCCGACATGCCGGCGCGAACAAATATTATATTAACATATGAAAGACGCATTTGCAAGCCTTTTTATGATTTCGGGAATAGGACTTTTGGTTCATTGACAGAAGTTATCATATATGATAACTTTAGAATACATGAGCACGATTTATAAAGGTGTAAGGGGGCGGATATGCAGGAACATAATCACGCCAGACAGGAAATTGCATCCCAGCTTCGGCAGGTGCGAAAGGAGCAGGGGATGACACAGGAACGGCTCGCAGAAAAAGTCGGTACCAGAAAGTCAAATATTTCCCGTCTGGAGAGCGGGAGATATAATCCGAGTCTGGACTTTCTGGAAAAAGTTGCAGGAGGACTTGGCAGGGAGATTGAGGTAAAAGTCACGTGAGGAGGAAGATGCAAAAAGCATGACGATGAAACTTGGAAATTATAAGGATAACGACGTGGAACTGTGCCGTACCACCAATTCCAGAGTGAGTACACATACGGCGGAGGCACTGCTTGAACAGCACATTCCATTTACAAAGAACAGTAAAAAGATTCCTTTTTTTAAGAGGGAAACCTACCAGGGGGCAGATACCCTCTGGGTGATCACCATCAATCCACGCAGATACGGGCAGGCACGCCGCGTGATCGATGGTATGGATCGTGCATACCGGGAGCGTCTGGTGTTATCCAATTACTAGAATGAAATTATGATAAAAATGTGAAATGCGTTTTAAAAGCAGAATGAGTGTGGTAAAATTCTATTCAGATAAAATCGTATGAAAGCGATGGAAATGGAAGGAATGGAAGGAGCCATACTCATTTTTATGTTAGGGAACATGGAGCAGACAGTCGCACGCAAGCAGACAAAAAGGGAGAAAAACAACGCACAGAAACGGACAGAAGGGTGGAAACAGAAGGGCATATGGCTGTTATGGTATGCCGTGGTTCCGGTGTTTGCTTTTTACCTGATGGAGTGTTATGAACACAATCCGTTTGCGGAAGTGCGTGTGGGAGCACAGCTTTTTAATATTTTTTTGTTTGAGCTGATCGGATGGATGTTATATTTTCTGACCGGAAGAATGTGTTTTGCGTCCAGAGTGCTGTACGGACTTGCTGTGGCGTTTGGAATTACCAATCATTATGTGATGAAATTCCGTTCCACACCGTTTGTTCCGTGGGATCTGTTTTCGGCTGGAACAGCAGCCAGTGTGGCTGGAAACTATGATTTTACACCGGATCGGCGCATGGTGATTGTTACACTTGTTTTTATTGCATTATTTGTGCTGACCCGCCTTTTTAAAAAAGGCCCGCGTTTTTCCTGGAAAATAAGGCTGGGGAGTATCGTACTGGTGGGACTGGTATTGTGTACATTTGTCAATGCCCTGCAGCAGGAATCGTTTCAGACAAAACATTATCTGTATCCGTTTCTGTTCACACCGGCATATATGACAAAAGTAAATGGCATGGCGGTAACCTTTGCCATGGATCTTGCCTATGTGGCAGTGGAGCGTCCGGCAGGATACGATGCGGATGAAGCAAAAGAGACGCTGGCGAAATACGAAACGAAGACAACAGAAACCGACACACAGGATCTACCCAACATCATTGTCATCATGGATGAGGCATTTTCGGATTTAAAAGTGCTGGGACCGTTAGAAACCAATGAGGATTACATGCCGTTTATGCACCGGATGCAGCAGGGGGAGAAAAACACGGTCACGGGATATGTCCAGACATCTGTGTGTGGGGGAAACACTGCGGATTCGGAATTTGAATTTCTGACAGGCAATACGATGGCATTCCTTCCGAACGGAAGTATTCCGTATCAGCAGTACATCAAGGGCAGGACACCGTCTTTAGCAGGTTATCTGAAATCCTTAGGATATGCGACCTATGCACAGCATCCGTATCAGGCCAGCGGATGGAACCGGGATAAAGTGTATCCTCTGCTTGGATTTGACAATCTGGATTTTATGGAAGATTACAGGGATGTCTCCTATGTGCGCAATTATATCAGCGATGCATCGGATATGGAACACATTATAGAAACTTATGAGAAAAACAAAGCCTCCGGCAAACCGGCCTTTATTTTCAATGTGACGATGCAGAATCATGGCGGATATACCGATACCTATATGAATCTGACGAATGATATCCAGTCACAGTATGCCAGCGAACCGCTCAATCAGTACCTGACACTGATCCACAAGACCGATCAGGCACTCGAAAATCTGATTGATTATTTTTCCAAAGTGGATGACAGGACGATCATCGTATTTTTCGGGGATCATCAGCCGAATGATACAGTGGCTTCTGTCGTGGAAAACGGGGCACAGGTAGAGACACAAAAACGTTATCTCGTACCTTATCTGGTGTGGAGTAATTATGGGATCGAGGGAGCGAAAGATAAAAATACGAGTCTGAATTATCTTGCGGCGCAGGTACTTACCGCAGCAGGAGTGCCGACGAATGCATACCAGAATTACCTCTTAAGTCTGAGCAAAACTTACCCGGTGATCTCAGAAGCGGGGCAGACAAAAGGGATCGGAGCCGATGAAAAACAGCTTCAGACTTACAAGAAGCTTCAGTATTATCAGTTGTTTGAAAAAAACAAGGAAAAGGATGAGTAAGAACATGAAAAAAATGATTTCGCGGATGGTGTCGCACCGGTCATTTCCTTATGTGATGGCATTTCTTATGCCATTTATAATCTGTGTGGTCATCTGTATCGGAAACGGGGTATATCCTTTCGGGGATAACTGTATTCTGCATATTGATATGTATCATCAGTACTGTCCGTTTTTTACAGAGTTTCTTCATAAATTAAGAACCGGTGGAAGTCTGCAGTATTCCTGGAACCTGGGACTGGGATCGGATTTTGTTTCCCTGTATGCCTATTATCTGGCGAGTCCGCTTAATTTTCTGATCGTGCTCTGCCCGAAACATTATGTGATCGAGTTTATGACGATACTGGTGCTGGCAAAGATTGCCCTGTGCGGACTGACTTTTTTCTTATTCTTAAAATATCATTTTCATCTGATTGGAAAAGACTCAAAACTCCATAAAAATCAGGTGATTCCGGCACTTGTATGTTCTACGGCATATGCATTGTCCGGATTTGTGGCAGCCTACAGCTGGGATATCATGTGGATGGACTGCATCCTTCTTTTTCCTCTGATCATGGTGGGACTGGAAAAACTGGTACGGGAGCAGAAACCGGGACTGTATTTTGTGACACTTGCATTGTCAGTGTTTGCAAATTATTACATTTCCATCATGATCTGTATCTTTCTGGTGTTTTATTTTATTCTTCTCTTTTTTACGCAGAAAGGAGGAAAACTGAAAGCATTTTTACGGTTTGCATGGTATTCCCTGCTGGCAGGGTCTGTCTCGATGGTACTGCTATTGCCGGAGATCGCCGTGCTTTCTGCTTCCGGGTCTGCTGAAGACAGCTTTCCGAAAACGCTGGAGTGGTATTTTTCTGTTATTGCGGAGCTGGGGCGTGCGGCAGCCGTCACTACAAGTTATACGGGAAATGATCACTGGCCGAATCTGTATGCCGGGGCATTTACCCTGGTACTGGTATGGCTGTATGTGCTGAACCGCAGAATCTCCTGGAAGGAAAAAGTTCCGCGTATGCTGATGCTTGTCTTTTTCCTTGTGAGCTTTGCAGATAATCAGCTGGATTATATCTGGCATGGTATGCATTTTCCGCAGGCGTTGCCGGGCAGACAGTCGTTCCTTTATATTTTTATGCTTCTGGTCATGGGATTTGCAACGATACGCAAATGGAAAGGAACCAGGCGCTGGCATATCATTATAGCAGTGCTTGCCGCACTGACACTGATGGTTCTCTCCGGATATTACGGGGATGAACTGGTGACGGAGTACATGGCAGTTGTGATTACCATGCTGTTTATCCTAGTTTATGGAATCCTGCTTCTTTTGCTTAAGATTGCCCCGAAGAAAATGCGGATAGCCCTGCGGGAAGCTGCCTTTTGTGTTGCCATTGCAGAACTGGCAGTCAATATGGCGGTAACCGGGCTTGGCGTTACCAGCCGCGTGGCATATACGGATAAACAGGGGTACTACGAAGATCTGCTGCAACAGGCAAAAGAGGATAACGGAAATGACGGATTTTACCGGGTGGAGGACAGCGGGCGAAAAACCAAAAACGATGACAGCCTGTACGGATACCGTTCGGCAACCATATTTTCTTCCCTGATGAATCTGGATGTCAGCCATCTCTTCCAGAGCCTGTATATGGAGGGCGGAAAAAATTTCTACTGTTACAATGGTGCTTCCCCGCTTCCGTCAGCCATGTTTTCGGTGAAGTATATGCTTTCCTCTAATCCGGTGGATGAAAGTCCACTGCGGACACTTGTGGGAAGCAGCAATGGAAATTATCTTTATCGGAATAACTACTGCCTGCCGCTTGGCTATATGATGAGCGAGAAGGCAATAAAAGGCTGGGAATCTTCCATGCTTGATAGGATCGGTTCCCTGAATTCCCTGGCACAGCAGCTGGGCGCAAAAGGAGACATGCTTTATCCGGCAGCCTGTACACAGTCGCAGGCAGCCGGGGATACGACAATTGATATTTCCGAGGATGGATATTATTATGCGGATTATGTGACCTGCAATGCGGATTCCCTGACAGTATCAAGAGATGACGGATGGACGCAGCAGTATGGAAAGACCACCCACCGGTATCTGCTGGATCTGGGAGAGTGCAAAGCAGGAACAAAGATCCATATTACCAATCTGAATGCGGAAACGATTGAATATCATGTGTACCGCCTGAATTTCAAGGCCATGTGCACCGCGTATGAGACGCTCAGTGAACAGACCATGACCCTTGAAAAAATGACGGATCGAAAAATTGTGGGAAGTATTGATGTCGGGCAGGCGGGAAGACTGATTCTGTCAGTGCCGGCAGATGAGGGATGGACGTTGTATGTAGATGGGAAAAAGACGAAAATAAAGCCTTTCGCAGATGCACTCATTGGTGTACACTTAAAAGAAGGAACGCACAAAATCGAGCTGCGTTATACCACACCGGGCATACAGATCGGAGCTGCCATCAGCATAGCTGCGCTTCTGTTATTCCTGTTTAGTATGTGGATAAGATATAAGATAAGGGGGAAACATGGGGAAAAAATGCATCAGTATCGTCGTACCGATGTACAATGAGCAGGAATCTCTGCAGATTTTGTACCGGGAATTAAACCGCGTGACACGGGAAATGGGCGATTATGATTTTGAATATTTATTTGTCAATGACGGATCGAAGGATGCAACACTGCAAAAGATCCGGGAACTTGCAGCAGAAGATGAGCGTGTGCACTATCTTTCTTTTTCCCGCAATTTTGGAAAAGAAGCGGCGCTGCTGGCAGGATTGTCCTATGCAAAGGGGGATTATGTGACGACGATGGATGCGGATCTGCAGGATCCGCCATCGCTCTTGCCACAGATGGCTGCGATGTTAGAAGCCGGAGACTGTGACAATGTGGCAACCCGCCGGGTGAACCGGCAGGGAGAGCCAAAGATCCGTTCGTTTTTTGCACGCATGTTTTATAAAGTTATGCGGAAACTTTCCCACATTGAGATTGCAGACGGGGCAAGGGATTACCGTCTGATGAACCGTGCAATGGTAGATTCCATTCTTTCTGTCAGTGAATATAATCGGTTTTCCAAAGGAATCTTTGCCTGGGTCGGATATGATACCAAATGGCTGGAATTTCAAAATGTAAAACGTTCTGCGGGAGAAACCAAGTGGAATTTCTGGAAACTTGTGCGCTATTCGTTTGATGGGATTATCAATTTTTCGGATGTTCCGCTGAAGATTTCCTCGTATCTGGGGCTGGTGCTCACCGTGGTTTCTTTTATTGCAATCATCGCGGAAATCGTACGCGCATTGGTATTCGGGGATCCGGTTGCCGGCTGGCCGTCGCTGGTATGTATCGTGACATGCATTGGCGGAATTCAGCTGTTTTGTATGGGAATTATGGGACAGTATATTGCAAAAACCTATATGGAAGTCAAAAGACGTCCGCATTATATTATAAAGGAGAGTAACTGTACCCGGAACAAAAAGAACAACGCACAGAATTGACGCAGATATGCTTTTTCTATATAATGATACAGAAAGACTGCACTGCATTTGGGATGCCGCGCAGTCAGATCATAACAGGTGAGGAAGAATATGCGAAAGATAAAACGCTTTTTGAGTGCCCTGCTTTGTGGGGCAATTCTTATAACAGGAACGCTTGCCGGAGTCAGTGTGCGTACAGATGCAGCAGCCAGCAGTTATGCCGTGCAGCTGCGTGCGGCAGGATTTCCGGATAGTTACATCAGTGCACTTTCCGCACTTCACACAGCATATCCGCAGTGGCAGTTTCAGGCGGTTAAGACCGGGCTTGACTGGAATACCGTGGTCAGCAAAGAGAGTGTAAACGGAGTCAATCTTGTTCCGAAGACCGGAAATGACGCAACCAAATCCACCGCAGACGGTGCATATGACTGGACCACCAATGTGTGGACGGTCTATGACGGATCTTCGTGGGTCGGTGCTGATGCAGACTATATCGCTTATTATTTAGATCCACGGAATTTTCTCAATGAAGCCGATATTTTTCAATTTGAAAGTTTAAGTTTCAGCAAGGTGCAGACCAGGCAGGGAGTTTCTTCTATCCTGAAAGGAACCTTTATGGAGAATATGGTTGAGGACAGCGACGGATCTGCGCTGGATTATGCGCAGGCATTTATGGATATCGGTGAGGAAACCGGGGTCAGCCCGTATCATCTTGCATCCAGAGTGCGCCAGGAGCAGGGACTGAAAGGAACCAGTTCACTGATTTCGGGAACTTACAGCGGATATGAGGGATACTATAACTATTTTAATGTGGGAGCAGCAGGCATTACCTCCACACTGGTTATCAAAAACGGACTGGCATATGCAAAAAAAGCGGGATGGAATACCCGTTATGCAGCGCTCGAAGGAGGAGCGAAAATTCTGGCGAAAAACTACATTGGTGTGGGCCAGGATACGTTATATTTCCAGAAGTTTAATGTAGTAAACAAGAAGAATCTGTACAGCCACCAGTATATGGCAAACCTTGCGGCTGCTTACAACGAGGGCAGAAAGCTTGGACAGGGGTATGCGGACAAGCAGCAGGCATTTGTATTCCGTATTCCGGTTTATTCCGGTATGCCGGCATCTGCAGTGACATTTACAGCCAGTGGAAATCCGAATAACTATCTGAAATCGCTCAGCGTAACCGGACAGACACTGACACCGGTATTTCGCGGAGATACTACTTCGTATTCCCTCGTCGTGGACAGCAAAGTTTCCTCCGTTACCATAAGTGCATCACCGGTAGCTGCGAAATCTTCTGTGACGGGAACCGGCACCAAAAAACTTCAGACGGGAACCAATACGTGTAAAGTTACCTGCAAATCGGAGAGCGGAGCATCCAAAACCTATACGCTTACCATTGTAAAGAAAGCTGGTGCAGTGGCAGAGACCGAGAAGACTTCCGTGACTTCGAAAACATATCAGTTGAAAAACAAAATGGTTACGGGGATTGCGCCGGGAACAAAGGCGGCAGCATTTTTAAAAAAACTTAAAGTGACCGCGGGAACGGTCAAACTGTTCAGTGCATCCAAAAAGAGTGTTACCGGAATCGTTTCAACCGGCAATGTTCTGCAGGTGTATGACAGCAAAAACAAGAAAATTTCTTCCTATACGCTTGTGATTTATGGAGATGTAAACGGAGATGGAAAGATCGACAAAACAGATCTGAACCGTTTGAACAGGCATCTGAATGGTACCCAAAAGCTTACCGGATGTTATCTTAAGGCCGCAGATACAAACCGCAAAAAAGACGGGGTCAATGTGCTTGATCTGGTATATCTGAACAAACATCTTCAGGGGAAGATCACCATTGGGCAGTAAAAGAAAGGCAGAACATATGAGACAAAAAAGCAAAGCAAAAGGAAAACGGATACTGGGAGTGGTACTGGCACTGGTATTTCTGATCAGTTGTATCATGACACCGGATGTGCATGCACAGGCGGAGAGCATGATCATTGCTTTAAGCGCCAGATCCGTGAAAATAGGAGATACTTTGGCAGTGACAGTGACACTTCCGGCAGGGGTGACGGGAACGGTAAATCTGACATATTCCAAAGATCTTTTTACTTATCAGTCAGCAACAGCGGAAACCAGTGTAAATGCAGGCACGGTTTCTATGACTCTGGGGAGTTACGGTTCCGGAAACAAACGTGCAAGCGGAACTGTTAAATTTAAAGCAGATGCGGCGGGAACTGCAAGTTTTGCCGCATCCGCACCATCTGCGGGCAATCAGGAAGGGGACCGCGTGGATGTGGGAGGTGCAAGTGTATCTGTAGCTGTTGAAAATTCGGCAGTGGCAGCAGATGACAAATCAAAAGACAATACGCTGGCATCCCTGACGATTTCCGAAGGAACCCTTTCTCCGGAATTTCAGTCGAAAGTTACCGAATATCAGGCAAAAGTGGGAGATCAGGTGACATCTCTGGCAGTCAGCGCACAGCCAAATGATGCTAAGGCATCTGTGATCTCGGTCAGTGGGGCAGACAAACTGAAAACTGGTGTAAATAAAGTGCAGATCGTCGTGCAGGCGGAAAATGGTGTGAAAAAGACCTATACCATTCAGGTGACCAGAGGAGCTGCGCAGCAGGAATCACAGGATACACAGCAAAAAGGAGAGACACAGGCTCCGGCAGACGGGCAGCAGTATTTTACGATTGATGGAACAAATCTCTATCTGACAGACAGTATTCCGGATCGCTATGTTTTGAATGGCTTTGTCAAAGATACCGTGACTTTGTGGGAAAATCAGTATCCGTGCATGCGCAAAGACGGAATAGACACACCGCTGAGACTTTTGTATCTGGTGGATGAAAACGGACAAAACGGTGCTTTGTATATGCTGGATCTGGATGATCCGGAAGAAATTTATCCGTTTGTATGTATGAACTATAACCAGTATAAGCATACCATAGGGGAAGAGACAACATCTGCAGAAGCTTCTACCCAGGAAGGGGAAACGGGTCTGTTCCAGAGTACGGAAAGCCAGATGCGGCTGATTCTCTGTGCGTTCGTTGTGGTTGTACTGATTCTTCTGATTATCATAGTGGTTCTGATCGTCAAAAGAAAAAAAGATGATGACGATCCTTATGATGATTTTTATGACGATGATGATGACGACGATGAGGATTACGATGATCCGGACGATGAAAAACTGTATGAAACGGATGATCCGGATGACACCGGGATATTCAAGCGTTACGGAAAGGAAACATTCCGCAAAAAAGGCGGATTTATGCATAAACTGTTAGAGGGTATGGAGGATGATCTGGACGATAATCTGGAGGATGACCTGGATGATCCGGAAGAAGATACCGATGACAGGGAAAAAGAGCGGGAGAAGCGAAAGAACCATTACCGGGATGCAGATGATGAAGATATCATGCTGCAGAAAGAACTGGCAGAAGAAGTTCGAAGCTCCATGCTCGGAAGAAAGAAGAAAACAACCAAAAAAGATACCGATGACGATATCGAATTTATTGATTTGTAGAATTGTAACAGGAGGTATAAATTTTGATTCCATATACAGATAAGGCGAAAAAAGCTCTGAATTATGCGAACCGCCTTTCCCGTTCGTCCGGCTGCAACTATGTCGGAACCGAACATATTCTGGCGGGGCTGCTCAAGGAAGGAACCGGTGTAGCAGCAGAAGTACTGACAGCCAATAATGTGGAACTGGAAGCGCTGCTTAAGCTGATTGATGAACTGGTTGCGGCAGGTGAGGAGGTGACGGTGGCAGACCGTGACGGATATTCTCCGCGTACCCAGATGGTGCTGGATCGTGCCAGGGAGATGGCAGACCGTTTTGACAGTGAACGGATCGGAACCGAACACCTGCTGCTTGCCATCATAAAAGAGGGGGATTGTGCAGCTTCCCGGCTTTTAAATACAATGGGAGCCAACCCACAGAAACTTTTTGTGGATATTCTTGCTGCGATGGGAGAGGATCCGGCACAGTACCGGGAAGAAATCCAGCGTGGAAGAAATGAGGAGGCAACACTTACCCCTACGCTCGATCAGTATTCCCGCGATCTGACAGCTATGGCGCGGGCCGGACGGTTAGACCCGGTAATTGGCAGGGAAAAGGAAACCGAACGGGTGATCCAGATCCTGTGCCGCAGAGGCAAAAATAATCCGTGTCTGATCGGAGAGCCGGGTGTCGGTAAGACAGCGATCGTTGAAGGAATTGCACAGAGTCTGGTAAACGGAAACATACCGGATATTGTGGCAGATAAACGTCTGGTATCTCTGGACATGTCCGGACTCGTTGCAAAATCCAAATACCGCGGGGAATTTGAAGACCGTATTAAAAAAGTGATAAATGAAGTGGAAACGGCTGGGAACGTGCTGCTGTTTATTGATGAACTGCACACGATTATTGGCGCAGGTGGAGCAGAAGGTGCACTGGATGCGTCTAATATTTTAAAACCGGCACTTGCACGCGGAGATGTGCAGGTGATCGGTGCAACTACGATCGAAGAGTATCGCAAGTATATTGAAAAAGACGCAGCACTCGAGCGGCGGTTCCAGCCGGTACAGGTGGAGGAACCGACAGAGGAAGAATCCATTGAGATTTTAAAAGGGCTGCGAAAGCTGTATGAAAAGCATCATCATGTGCAGATTACGGATGAGGGAGTGGAAGCATCCGTGCGTTTATCTGCCCGTTATGTCAATGACCGTTTTCTGCCGGATAAGGCGATTGATCTGATGGATGAGGCAGCTGCTAAGGCGCGGCTGGGAATGATGCACGGTTCTGACGATATGATGCAGTTAAACCGCGAGATCTATCAGACGGAACTGGATATGGAACATGCGCTGCAGGAGGGAGATATCGAGAAAGCCCGCACATGGAAAGAGACACGGGAGAACCTGCAGGCATCTAGGGAAAAACTCGAAAAAAAGAACCGCCGCGTATCTAAAAACAAAGTTCCGGTGGTGGGCGAAAATGAGATTGCCGATGTGGTGGCTGGATGGACAAAGATTCCGGTCAGCCGTCTGACAGAAAGCGAGGCATCCCGTCTGCAGAAACTGGAAGAAACACTGCACAAGCGCGTGATTGGACAGGAAGAAGCGGTATCTGCAGTTTCCAAGGCTGTCCGCCGTGGTCGCGTGGGACTCAAAGACCCGAAGCGTCCGATCGGTTCGTTCCTGTTTTTGGGACCAACCGGTGTCGGAAAGACGGAAGTTTCCAAAGCACTGGCAGAGGCTGTGTTTGGCAACGAGGAATCCATGATCCGGGTAGATATGTCGGAGTATATGGAAAAGCACAGTGTATCTAAAATGATTGGCTCCCCGCCAGGATATGTGGGCCATGAGGATGGGGGTCAGCTTTCTGAAAAAGTCCGCAGAAATCCATTTTCTGTGATTTTGTTTGATGAAATTGAAAAAGCCCATCCGGATGTGTTTAACATCTTACTTCAGGTGCTGGATGACGGCCATATTACAGATTCCCAGGGACGCAAAGTAGATTTCAAGAATACCATTATCATTATGACCAGTAATGCGGGCGCACAGTCGATCATCGAGCCGAAGAAGCTTGGCTTTGGTGCAAAAGAAGATGAAAAGCAGGATCACGAGCGGATGAAAGCCAGCGTGATGGAAGAAGTCAAACGTATTTTTAAACCGGAGTTTTTAAACCGTATTGATGAGACAATTGTATTCCGTGCGCTGAACAAAGACGATATGAAAAAAATCATCGGCATTATGGTGCGTGATTTACAGAAACGCTGTAAGGAACAGCTGCAGATTGATCTGGTGGTACGGGAAGCTGCAAAGGAATTTATTGTTGAAAAAGCGTATGACCGCAAATACGGTGCCAGACCTCTGCGCAGAAAGCTGCAGGATGAGGTGGAAGACCGTTTGGCAGACGCACTGATCCGTGGAGAAATCCATGCGAAAGACCGTGTGATCGTGACGACGAAGAACAAGGAAATCATTGTATCAAAAGATAAAAAGTGATATAATTTAAGAACCAAATAATCAACCACACAGGAGGAAAAATCATGGCTGCAATCAGTGAATTAATTCGTACGGAAGGAAACGGAACCCTTAGTTTCGGCGATTACACTCTGGGAGCGAAAGCAAAGCTTGATAACTACGAATTTCATGGAGATAAATACAAAGTAAAAACGTTCAAGGAGATTACAAAGCTGGAGCGTAACGGACTGTTTGTATATGAATCTGTACCGGGTACAGCTGTCACCAATTTTACAGAGGATGAGAATACTGTCAGCTTTACGGTAGAGGGACCGGAAGATGCACAGATCACATTGGAGCTGGCAGAAGAGACAGAGTACGAGATTGATATCAATGGCAAGTCTGCAGGAACAATGAAGACCAATCTTGGAGGCAAATTAAGCCTGAGCGTAGAATTAGAAGGAGCAGATGCGGTAGCAATCCGCGTAGAAAAGAGATAATATATGGCAAAAGCAAAAACCAGTGCGTTTTTTTGCCAGAATTGCGGATATGAATCATCCAAATGGATGGGCCAGTGTCCGGCATGCAGAGAGTGGAACACGTTCGTAGAGGAACTGGTGGACCGGAAAGCACTCAGTACTTCCGGAAAAATAAAACCAGCGACAGAAGCGAAACCTGTTCCGCTTTCTGCAATAAAGACATCGGATGAGGAGCGGATTTCCACATCCATGCCGGAGCTGGATCGTGTATTGGGCGGGGGAGTTGTAAAAGGCTCCCTCGTTCTGGTTGGAGGAGATCCGGGAATTGGCAAATCAACGCTTTTATTACAAGTCTGCCGGAATCTGTCCGGGCAGAATCTTTCGGTACTGTATGTGTCCGGGGAAGAGTCCCTGCAGCAGATCAAACTGCGTGCAGAGCGGATTGGCACGTTCAGTGATCATCTGGAACTGTTGTGTGAGACCAGTCTGGACACCATACGCACGGTAATTGAACGGAATAAGCCACAGATTGTGGTGATCGACAGTATCCAGACCATGTATAACGAAAACGTTTCTTCGGCGCCTGGCAGCGTGTCACAGGTGCGTGAGTCTACAGGTGTTCTTATGCAGATCGCAAAAGGAATGGATATCTCGATCTTTATTGTCGGGCATGTGACAAAGGAAGGGGTCGTGGCAGGGCCACGTGTACTGGAACATATGGTGGATACGGTTCTTTATTTTGAAGGAGACCGTCATGAAAGCTACCGGATTCTGCGTGGCGTGAAGAACCGTTTTGGCTCCACGAACGAGATCGGTGTTTTTGAGATGCGCACAGAGGGACTGGTTGAGGTGGAGAATCCGTCCGAGTATATGCTCAGCGGCAAACCAAAGGATGCTTCCGGTTCTGTCGTGGCATGTTCCATCGAGGGTACTCGTCCGATTCTTTTGGAGATTCAGGCGCTGATCTGTCACAGCTATTTCAACAATCCGAGGAGAACTGCGACCGGAACGGACTTTAACCGCGTGAATCTGCTGATGGCAGTTTTGGAAAAACGTATTGGAATGCAGTTGTCGGATTGTGATGCTTATGTAAATATCGCGGGCGGAATCCGTATGAATGAACCGGCAATTGATCTGGGAATTGTGCTTGCCATTATGTCAAGCAAACTGGATCTGACGATTGATGAGAAGACCATCTGTTTTGGCGAGGTGGGATTAAGCGGGGAAGTGCGTGGTGTAAGCATGGCAGAACAACGTGTGGCAGAGGCAGCCAAACTCGGTTTTGAAGTATGCATTCTGCCAAAAGTATCCCTTCCTTCTGTAGGGAAGAAGTATGCAATGAAGCTGATCGGGGTGGCAAATGTCAGGGAGGCACTGGATGCAATTCAGGCGTAGGCTATGTGATATGAATTTCTTGTATTGTGTGAAAAATAAAAAGCATGATATAACAATTTTAGAATACAACATAAATTGTCTGAATATAATTTAATTTGTAATTTCTGATTGACAAAATTCGAGCTGGGTGGTATTATAACAAAGCTGACTCGTGCAGAGCAGTTCTGATCGGATAAAGCCAAGTGATATTGAGCTCCGACAGAATAAATTGCCGAGAAAAAGTTGTTGACAAAAAGCGACAGACGTGATAAGATATCAGAGTTGCCGCGAAAGAACGACAACGAAGAAAAATAAAAAAGTTGTTGACAATGACTTGTAAACATGATAAAATATACAAGCTGTTGAAAATAACAACAACGAACATTGATAACTGAACAGTGAAA
>OGZZ01001523.1_pt1 | contig 16709 bp, 18 predicted proteins | sample 1577021 | NCBI WGS metagenome assembly OGZZ01 (sample SAMEA3541526, study PRJEB24748) | human gut metagenome | biome: human gut; feature: human-associated habitat; material: faeces | place: China | collected 2012
CCACGCCCGAGATCCCGGCCAGAGGAACCTGCCCCGCCGGGCCGTTGGCACAGACCAGCAGCCGGAGGGTGGCCGCTTCATCGGCCGCAAAGCTTTCTGCATCCTTATAAATATGTGTTCCTGCACCAAACAGCTTCTCGGCCTGCTCTGCGGTCTGCGCCGCCGCTGCATCATCTTCGCAGAGGACAAGATACCGTCCGGCAGCATCCGGGAGCCACTGCGCCAGCAGCTGTTCCACCGGCGGAAGCTTTTCTACGGCGAGGCTCAGAGCCTGGTATTTCTCGGCAGCCCGGCAGATGGAGGTTCTTCACCTCAGCACGGAGGCAGGCCATCGCATCTTCCAGCGGCCAGAGTAGAGCCGTATAGGAGGCCGGCATGGGCAGCAGACCCTCGGCCATCGCCCCGCCCAGCGCCAGCGGCTCCACGATGGCGTCGGCCAGCATCTCCTCGGCAGCGCGGCAGCTGTCGCCCGGGGCGTCCGGCTCCCCCAGAGCCAGCAGCTTTGCCCCCGGGCAGAGGCGGAACAGGGGCTGGACACAGTCGGTCCAGTCCTTTGCGCTCATCTCCCTCCAGCCGTCCAGCACCAGCAGGCCGGGCCGGAACTCAGCCAGTGCCACCCAGCCCAGCGCATTCTGCACGGCCAGCTGCTCGCAGCTCATCAGCCGCACCCGGCCGCCCAGCGTCCGGCCCAGCCGCTTTGTCAGGGCGCGGCGCAGTTCCAGACGGGCAGCGCAGGACACCACCCAGAGCACGCGCATCTCGGGGTGGGCGTCCAGCAGCTCCCACACGATGCAGCCTTTGCCCGTACCCGCCGGACGCACCAGCGCAGCACAGTTTTTCTGCTGCAGTCCAGCCTCCGCTGCACGGCAGGCTGTTTTATTTGAATCATCTACCAAAATCGACATATCTTATCCTTTCTGCCCCTTCCGAGGGTTCAGAAATTCGCTTTTTCTGCAAAAAAGAAACGCGCCTGCGCAAAGCCGACTCTCCTGCCTGCGCTGCGCCTGCGTTTTTCTGCAAAAATGTTACTTTCATGCTCTATTTTTATCATAAAAGTTTATTTCTTGTCAAGATGATTTGCGTAGATTTTTCCAAATAATTTTACATCCCCTTTTTCCGGAAATTCCGGGACCGTTCCCTGCTGCCCGTTGACGGCGGGGACAGTTGGTGGTAGACTTTTTTCATCGGCTCCCCTTTTGGCGGGAGACTCCCCTATTTATGATATGTGAGGTAATCGATATGAACATCATCAGCACCGAAAAAGCTCCCGGCGCCATCGGCCCCTACTCTCAGGGCTACACCGTAGGCGGTCTCGTCTTCACCTCCGGCCAGATCCCGGTAGACCCCGCCACCGGCACAGTCGCCGAGGGCATCGCCGCACAGGCTGACCAGAGCTGCCGCAATGTGGGCGCTATCCTCGAAGCTGCCGGCGTGGGTTTTGACAAGGTGTTTCAGATTTCCGTTGCCAACGATATCCGTTTCTACGGACTGTTAAAAACGATCGGCATGACCGGGCGGCAGCTCAAGCGGATCATCCGGCTGCAGGCAGTCCTTTTATCAGCCATTGGAATTCCGGCGGGACTTCTTCTGGGATTTGGAATCGGCGTGGGACTGGCACCGGCTGTCATGGCACAGACGAGTTACACGACAGCGGTTATAAAATTGCATGCGTGGGTATTTGTGGGAGCAGCACTTTTTTCACTGGTCACCGTATTTTTATCCTGCAATAAGCCGGGGCGGATCGCTGCAAAGGTATCCCCGGTCGAAGCGGTGCGCTATACGGAGGCAGACTGTGGCCGAAAAAAAGCAAAAGCGGCAAAAAAGCCGGCGTCTTTGGGGCGTATGGCATGGGCAAATGTGGGACGAAACCGGAAGAAAACGGTTCTTGTTGTCATTTCCCTCTCTCTTGCGGTTGTTCTTTTAAATCTGACCGTTATGTTTGCAAACGGATTTGATATGGATCTGTATTTAAAAAAGTTCTGTGTGAGCGATTTTGTGTTTGCCAATGCGGATTATTTTAACGTGCAGAAAGGATTTCATTCTTCCGATGAAGCGGTGGAAGATCCTGCAATGCAGACCGTGCTCGCGCAAAATGGCATCAAAGAGAGTGGGTGTGTCTACGGGCAGACAACACGGATTCAGGAAAAAATAAAGAAAAAAGATATGCTGGCGTATTCTAGCTCCCTGGGGTTTCCAATGACAAAAGAGGAGGAAGAGAATTATTTTTACGGAATGGAACAGGCAGATGATGGAAGCTATTATGATGATATCCAGTTGTATGGAATGGATGCATTCCCGCTTCAGAAGGTAAAGGTGCTCAAAGGCGATGTCGCAGCTCTGGATCAGGAGAATGCCATTGCAGCAGTCTATATGCAGGATGATTATAACAAAAAAGTTGATCACAGTAACTGGGCCGGGGTGGGCGATCAGGTGACACTCAGGTACGTAAACAGTTGGAAATACTTTGACGCAAAGAGTGGAAAAGAGATCCTGGAGGATGAGGTTGACGATTATGAAGATGCCTATGTCATGAAAGCAGATGATTATACACAAAAAACCTATACGGTGGTGGCAGAGATTCTGGTGCCTTCCGTGATGAGCTGCCGGTATTATGGATCGCCGCAGTTTGTGCTTGGAAGCGATACGTTTATCAAAGATACCGGGACAAAAGATGTCATGCATATGATGTTTGATATGAAAAACAATCAGAGTGCAAGAGCAATGGAAAGTTTTTTGAAAAATTATACGGAACAGGTCGAGCCGCTGTACAGCTATGAATCGAAATTTTCCTACGAAAAAGAGTTTGATTCGTTCCGTGGGATGTTTCTGCTGCTTGGAGGTGTTCTCTCCGGCGTGATTGCCGTGGTCGGAACATTAAATTTCCTGAATGCCATCCTCACGGGGATGATTGCAAGGCGCAGGGAGTTTGCTGTGCTGCAGTCGGTTGGCATGACCAGACGCCAGTTGAAGCGGATGCTTGTGTATGAGGGACTGTTGTATACGCTTGCGGCGATTGTCATTTCGCTTATTCTTGTTGTGGCATCTGAGCCGTTTATGGGAAAGATGATTGAAAAAATGTTCTGGTTTTTCCGGTTTCAGTATACCATCGGTCCGGTCGTGCTTGCGGCACTGATCTTTACCGTGATCGGCGCGGGGGTTCCGCTTGTGGTCTATTGTGTGGTTGGAAAGCAGACGATTGTGGAGCGGCTGAGGGAGACGGAGTAAAAAAGAATAACAAAACATTTCCGAATAAAACCTGAATCCATGTGGCATAAGAAGCAATTCATTCGGTTACTTTGCTTTTCAGGACAGATGTGATATCTGCCGAAAGCGTTGCTGAATGTTCCAAAAACAGAGCAATAAAAATAAATATTTCTTTAATTTTGAAACCATACTATTTACATAAATGAAACCGTAAGGTAATCTTAAAAAATATGTAAAATATGAGGATCATAAGAAAGAGGTTTATGGATGAGGAAGAAACGGATCACAGTTATAATTGGCAGGATGTTTTGTGGCGGAGCGATCAATCTATGGAACAGGCAGAATAAAACCAGAACGGCAATGAAATTATCAGCTGTTGTTATGCTCCTGTGCCTGATGCTGGGGGCATGTGCACAGAAACAGAAGATACCGGCTGCAACTTATATGGGAGGAAACCATACCATTACAGAAATTTGCAAAGAACTGGATACCGCGGGAGCTTCCCATGTAGATACATTCCGGGAATGGGTAACTGATTTTGCGGATTCGGCAGGGAAGAATGCAAAGCTTGAGGATGTCTGGTCTGATCCGGAAAACATGAAAGCAGATATCGGCAAATGTATGGATGGCTGGGAACAGAATCATGATTACTCCGACACGGACTGCAGAATGACAGCCTTTCTCTTACTGGATGGCCTGCTTCACGCAGAATCAACGGAAGACAATTATGAAGGTACTTATCTAATGTTTGATACAGAAGCAATAGATAATGTGGAAAGGTATGAAACCATAAAAGAGAACCGGGATATGTTTACCACACTCTATGGAGAAAAGAGTGTTGCGGATAAAAAACATCCGGAAACAGCATTTTCGGATAGTTGGAAACATTATGGATTTCAAATAGACAGTGACAGGATATCGCTCCTTAGTATCGTGATATATGACCCGTATTCGGATGTTACTTTCGTGGGTCATACAGGTATCCTGATAAAGGACAGGGACGATTACTTATTTGTAGAAAAGATTGCATTTGAACAACCATATCAGGCAACAAAGGTGAAGACGGTGGATGAATTGCTCAATATTCTGTCATTGAGACCGGAATATTTCGGAGAAGAGGGAGAAGCCGGACCGTTTGTTTATAATAATGGGGAATATATTGGAACATTAAAGGCGAAGACATATTAGCAAAAAACATTTGACATACCGGAAATATTCCCCTACAATCGTTCTAAAAAGAACGATTGTAGGGGGGGAAGAGAATTTCTTTTGGCTGTTATCTGCCGGTTACTTTATTCAGTAAAACGAAACCAAAGGTGGGATTATTAATGATTCCAAAAACCTGTGCATATATGTGGATGATTGCAATGGGACTACAACTGTTATTTTAAAAACAAAAATATTATAGAGGCAGGGCATTATAATGAAAATGGAAAATTTGTAAAGCTTATGACGGGGCATTTTGATAACAGAGAACAATTTACAGAAATGAAATCTGCAGGAAAATTATTTCCGTATGCCAGACATGTGAATACAGTCTGTAATGATAAGATAAATGATATTCCGGAAAATTTTACCGGAATATTTATTGTAGAAGAAAGTTATTATGAGACGGATGGAAAATGCCATGCATCACCGCATTTATTTCTTGTTACGGATTGTGACGGTGGAATTATGCTTTCTTCCTACGAAATTCCGGCAGGAGAAGACAAAAATACGTTTTCTTATGCTTCCATGAAGAACGTAGAATATAGTGACCTGAAAAGATCTGAGAAGTTTACCCCGGCATTGTATCAGGAAAAGGATGGTGTCTGGGAAGGGGGAAGTGTGAGTCAGTTTACCCCTGTGATGACATTCCGGTTATGGGAGAGATTCTCGGAGACATGTCTGGAGGTGTCAGAAAGTATGGAAGTGAATGGAAAGAAAACTTTCGGATATGATGTGCCGGTCATTTATAAAAGGGAACGAGGTGCCTGACACCAGTTCCGTGGGAAGCATAGATGCTGAAACGGTAGCGCTTGCACGATCAATTAAATAAGCACTAGATAAAAGAGTCATCCATCTGGATGGCTCTTTTATTGATCCTGATATCTGCGCGGATTTCAGCAGACAGCTCATATTGTGAATTTTATGAAATTTGAAAATTCTGGAATTTCTGGAATTTCTTTACGCAAGAAACGGAAGAATTAAGAATGGCAGTATCAAGATTTTTTGTTATACTGTGTTATAGAAAAAGGAAACACAAAAGAATCTGATAGATACAGAGCCTTGCAGCTACCTTTGCGGATATATTTCTGTATATCCATTATTCTGAGTTTTCTCAGCTCAGACTGGACGAAAAACTTACGGAACAACAGGTAAAATTATGGAATGATCCTTTGACAGGTGTTTGCAGCCGTTTTGCTTATCTTGAGACCATTAATGCCTATAAAAATTGTCCTCCGGATCATTTGACCGTTTTTTTGATGGATATTAATGGGTTAAAAGCAGTGAGTGATTCCATGGGACATGAGGCGGGAGATGAGCTGATTTGTGGAGCGGCTGAGTGTATCGAAGCTTCTATCGGAAGAAAAGGACAGACATTCCGCATTGGTGGTGATGAATTTGTTGTATTTGCCGGCATGACACAAAAACAGGTTGAGTCAACCCTGCTCGAATTAAAGCATACAACAGAGAAGTAGTCTGGGACAAAGGTTGACAGAGTGAGTATCTCTGTTGGATATGCTCTTACGGAAGACCATAAAGAATTTTCTATTGAGGAGCTTGTGTATCATTAAGACAACAGGGAAACAAATTCCACACGCTGATCCATCCAGTTCCCGATAATTGCAATTCCTTTTCCCATGGTAAAAGCTGCAACAATGGTTCCGATGCCAAGTCCCATGATATGTCCGAGACAGAAGAACGTCATACATGCAGTAATAACCAGACAGGTTACATCAAAACCGATTTTGATGCGGGCATAGGGAACCTTTGTGATGTCTGCGGCTTCCCGCGGAAACAGATCGGTTGGGATGATCGGCAGTTTGCAGCGGTTTGACAGCGCAATTCCAAAACAGATGATAAGATAACTCAATACAAAGTAGAGGATGCGAAGTGGTATATTCAGCGGCAGCCGCGTAATCCACAGTTCATGCAGATCCATCATCTCTCCAAACGCAAACCCTACAACAAAACTAAATAAATAGGATGGGACAAATTTTTTTCGCATAATCATTAGAATGCAGATCAAAAGTCCCTGAAACAGGTAAGTCCAGGTGCCGAGTGTCAGTTTCGGGAAAACCTGTTGAAACGCATACGGTACGCTTGAAATGGCGGAGATTCCGGAGCCGGACTGAAGCATCAGAAGGACACCGAGGCTGTTAATGATAACGGCAAGGACAAGTGCTGCCTCACCACGTAAGATTTTTTTCTGTTGTTTCATGATAATAGTGCTCTTTTCCGATAGATTTTGTATGCATTGCACACGGTTGCGATTATAGTCCTTTTTTCACAGATTTTCAAGTGTGGGTTATGTAATGGATGCATTTCCAGTGCAGAAGGTAACCGATTGTGGAGAGATTGCGTAAAACAGAATAAATTCTGATAAAATTTCTTGCAAAGTAGGTTTCCTTGTGGTATATGGTATTAAAACGGTTAAACTATGGAAACAGAAACGAAGAAAAGAGGGCAATCACAATGTGTACAGCAGCAACATACAAGACAACGGATTTTTATTTTGGACGTACCCTGGATTATGAATTTTCCTATGGGGATGAAGTGGCAGTCCTGCCACGGAATTATGCGCTTACCTTCCGGCATATGGGTGTATTAAAAGCGCATTATGCGATCATCGGTATGGCATATGTAGTGGGCGATTATCCACTGTATTATGATGGAATCAATGAAAAAGGACTGGGTATGGCAGGGCTTAATTTTGTCGGCAATGCCGTGTATCAGAAAATTGAAGAAGGGCGGGAAAACATCGCACAGTTTGAATTTATCCCATGGATTTTAGCACAGTGCGCTTCGGTTTGTGAAGCAAGAGAAAAGCTGGAGAAGATGAATCTGGTAGGAACACAGTTCAGTGAGCAGCTTCCGGCGGCACAATTACACTGGATGATTGCGGATGAAAAGGAATGTATTGTAGTAGAATGTATGGCGGATGGATTGCATATATATGACAATCCGGCGGGAGTTTTGACGAACAATCCGCCATTTCCGCAACAGATGTTTTTGTTGAATCAGTATATGCATCTGTCACCGAAGCAGCCGGTCAATGCGTTTTCCAAGCAGCTTCCTCTGGAGCAGTACAGCCGCGGCATGGGAGCACTGGGCTTGCCGGGGGATTTGTCTTCTGCTTCACGGTTTGCCCGTGTGGCATTCACCCGGCTGCATGCGATGTCGGGTGAATCCGAAAAAGAGAGTATCAGTCAGTTTTTTCATATTTTAGGTTCGGTGGATCAGCAGCGTGGCTGCTGTGAGGTGGCAGATGGCAAATATGAGATTACGTTGTATACTTCCTGCTGTAATGCAACAAAGGGTATTTATTACTATACGACATATGAAAATCATCAGATTACTGCTGTGGATATGCATCGGGAGAATCTCGATGGGGAAACGCTGGTGCATTACCCAATTGTGACAGGAGAACATATTTTGTGGCAGAATTAAAAGGGTGACATACACGAGGAGATGGAAAGGGAAGTTTGAAATGAAATATATTCCGTTAATCATAATATTACTTCTGATTCTGGCAATTTTGGTTTTGATTTTTTACGGAGTGTACCGTGTGAAACGTTTTTCCAGACAATTGTTTGGCACAGATGATATTTTGCAGGGCGTAAAAAAAGCGCAGGAAGATCTGTCAACAACACCGCGTTCGGTATCGGCAATGACAAGAATTGCCCTGCCGCAGATCGTTTCCGATTTTCCGGATTTTGAGTACAATGAAATGAAGCAGCGTGCAGAAAATGTCCTGATGCAGTATTTCGAGGCAGTATCGGCACAGGATGTAACAATTTTACAGGAAGGAAATGAAGATTTGAAAGAACAGCTTCGTTCGCAGATTCGCGCATTGGTCTCACAGGAAAAATGGGAACATTTTACGCAGGTAAAGATTCATCAGACGGAGATCGCCCGGTATCGGAAAGAAGCTGGCCGTTGCATCGTGACATTCCAGTCGGCGGTGGAAAGTTTTCATTATGTGACAGATGCAGCACATGCCGTGGTGCGGGGATCGGATCATATCTTAGAGCAGAGCCGCTATAATGTTGATCTGGTTTATATTCAAAATCGTGACCTTGCCAAAGGAAATACCGATGGAGCGCTTGGAGTCACATGTCCGAACTGTGGTGCGCCGATCACAAATCTCGGTGCAAAATTCTGTGAGTATTGCGGAGCAGGGGTTGTGGAGTTGAATGTACATGCATGGTCATTTGAGAATATTGAGGAAGCATAACTGTTTTGTATTTATTTGCAAGCATAGGTGAAATTGTTTTTAGTCTGCTTGCGTTTGCTGTGATATTGTGTTAAAGTACATATTGTTCTGAATATGAGAACCAGAGAGTGATGACAGAAGTCACACGAAGGGGTACACCACCGCGGGTGTAGCTTTCTTTGTGTGGCTTTTTTTGTTGCAATAATAAGTGATTGCGAAACTTTTTCCAGATTCTTCCGTAATCGCCTAAATAATTTCAAAATAAAAAGGAGGTCTTACATGGTACATATCAATGGAAAAGACATAGATGTGGCAGGGCAGTCCCTGATGGATTTTTTAAATGCAAATGATTATGAGATGGGTACGTTTGTTGTGGAATGCAATGAAGAGATTATTCATAAAGAGGATTATAAAACATATATCCTCAGGGATGGTGATGTTATAGAAGTTGTCCAGTTTATGGGGGGTGGCTGCGGCATGCGGTACATCTCTGATGTATCGCTCCATAATGTAGCGTTGGTCCATTTGCGAAGCAAATTTTTCAAATCATAGGAAATTCCTTCCTATGATTCAAAAACGCTCCGCGGGGATGCGCAGCTCGCGGAGTTGAAGGTTATGTTGAACATACCGCTCGCGCGCGAAAGTGTGCGGTCAAGCGCACACTTTATTTAAAGAAAAATACCAGAGAGAATACAAGAAAGAAGGAAGAAAAAATGAAGAATGACACATTTACATTAGGAGGGAAAGAATTCTCCTCGCGTTTTATTTTAGGATCAGGAAAATATTCCATGGAGCTGATCAAGGCTGCCGTTGAAAACGCCGGAGCACAGATTATTACATTAGCAGTGCGCCGCACCAACACAAAGAAAAAAGAAAACATTCTGGACTTTATCCCGGATAACGTAACATTGCTTCCAAACACTTCAGGTGCAAGAGATGCAAAAGAAGCAGTCCGCATTGCGCGCATGGCAAGAGAACTTGGATGCGGAGATTTCGTAAAGGTTGAGATTATGAAAGACAGTAAATATCTGCTGCCGGATAATGTGGAGACCGTAAAGGCAACCGAAATGCTGGCAAAAGAAGGATTTGTGGTGCTTCCATACATGTATCCGGATCTGTATACCGCACGTGATCTGGTCAATGCCGGAGCCGCAGCTGTTATGCCATTGGCGTCTCCGATCGGTTCTAATAAAGGTCTGGCAACGAAAGAATTTATCCAGATTCTGATTGATGAGATTGATCTGCCGGTAATTGTGGATGCCGGAATCGGAAGACCTTCCCAGGCATGTGAGGCAATGGAGATGGGAGCTGCCGCAGTTATGGCAAATACCGCAATTGCAACAGCAGGAGATGTCCCGGCCATGGCGGGTGCATTCAAGGCAGCCATTGAAGCTGGAAGAAGTGCATATCTGTCGGGACTGGGCCGTGTACTTGAGCGTGGCGCTTCCGCAAGTGATCCACTGACCGGATTTTTGAGAGACTAGGGGGCGTAATCATGGCAGAAAATCAATTTTTTATCGACTCCGATAAGTTAAGCGAAGCTGCATTGGAGCGCAAACATAAACTGGAAACCGATCCGTCGAGCAGAACGAACCATATGGAATATATGCCGGGGATGGAACAGATCGATCCAACCATAAGAAATAAAGTCCTTTCCGAGATGGACAGTTACGATTACAACAAATATACGGCAAGAGATGTGCAGAATGCATTAGAGCATGAAACCTGCAGCGTTGAGGATTTTAAAGCATTGCTTTCGCCAGCCGCAGAACCGTTTTTGGAGCGCATGGCACAGCGTGCAAAGATCGAGACAGGCAAGCATTTCGGAAATACGGTGTATCTGTTCACACCACTTTATATTGCAAACTATTGCGAGAATTACTGTGTGTACTGCGGATTTAACTGCTACAACGACATTCATCGTAAGAAACTGACTTTTGAGGAAATCGAGCATGAGATGAAAGTCATTGCAGACTCCGGCATTGAGGAAATCCTGATGCTGACCGGAGAAAGCCGTGCGCAGAGTGATGTCGAGTATATCGGGGAAGCCTGCAGGCTGGCAAAGAAATATTTCCGCAATATCGGTCTGGAAATTTATCCGGTCAACAGTGATGAATATCGTTACCTGCATGAATGTGGTGCAGATTATGTGACCGTATTTCAGGAAACCTATGACAATGTAAAATACGAAACCCTGCATCTGATGGGACATAAGAGAGTATTCCCTTACCGCTTTGAGGCACAGGAGCGTGCGCTGATGGGAGGCATGCGCGGTGTCGGATTTTCTGCATTGCTGGGGCTTTCTGATTTCCACAAGGATGCACTGGCATCGGCATTGCACATTTATTATCTGCAGCGCAAATATCCGTATGCGGAGTATTCTCTGTCCTGTCCGCGTCTGCGTCCAATCATAAACAACGATAAGATCAATCCACTGGATGTGCACGAAAAGCAGTTGTGCCAGATTCTGTGTGCGTACCGTATTTTCCTGCCGTATGTCGGTATCACTGTTTCTTCCCGCGAGCAGAAACATTTCCGTGACGGCATCGTAAAGATTGCAGCGACAAAGGTATCTGCGGGAGTGTCTACCGGAATCGGAGATCATGAGAGCAAGTATACCGGAAAGGATAGCGGAGAATCCGGAGATGAGCAGTTTGAAATCTCGGATGGAAGAAGCTTTGACCAGATGTATAACGATATGGAAAGCGAAGGTCTGCAGCCGGTATTAAATGACTATGTCTATGTATAGAAAAATCTGCGTGACCAACCGTGCGCTGGCAGAACGTCCTTTTTTAGAACAGTTAGCGTGTGTGCTTGCCACAAAACCGTATGCGATGATCCTGCGGGAAAAAGACCTCACGGAAGAGGGATACGAAGAACTTGCGGGAAAAGTAAAAAAATTGTGTGAAAACACGGACACCAGGCTGATTCTGCACAGTTTCCCGGATGCTGCAATGCATCTGGGGTGTACGGCCATTCATATGCCGCTGCATCGGTTTACAAAGATGCCGGAAGAACAAAAGCAAAAATTTCTGGTGCGCGGTGTCTCCGTACATTCGGTGGAGGATGCGCGCCTGGCAGAACAATGCGGGGCAACCTATCTGACAGCAGGGCATGTGTTTGTGACTGATTGTAAAAAAGGACTGGCACCGAGAGGACTTGATTTTTTGCATGAGGTGTGCAGCTCTGTGAAAATTCCGGTATACGCAATTGGAGGAATCAACGACAAAAATGCAGCATCCTGTATCCGGGAGGGAGCAGCAGGTGTGTGTGTCATGTCCGGGTATATGAGGATGCGTTAAAAGAATACAGGTTCTCTGTTTCGGACAAGTGGAATTCGGAATACGGTAGTGTCAAACCAGACCTGTTCCCCAATTACATCTACAGGCATATAATCCTGTCCGGTTACAATTTTAAACATGTCTTCCGATGATAATCTGCACAGTGAGCGAAAAGGTGCGGTTATGTCGATCTAACAAATTTACATCCAGTTTTTTAATCTGCTGTGAAACAGCAGATTGTGAAACATGGAATTGTTCCGCTGCTTCGTAGAAATTCCCATTTGCAATCATATTTTCAAAGATTGAATCTGTTCTATACTTTCTTATTGTAAAAATATATATTATTTTATGTTGAATTTTAGAAAAGAAAAGACAATAATAAAAAAGAGATTGTGTGTAAGTGGTTAATTCGATATATGAGGTGTAGAACCGTGATTTATAATGATTTTGTCAAATAAATATAGTAATGATAGGAAAGACAACTTTCTGAACAAAATGATGGAGGTATGGATTGTGAGTAAGAAAAAAATAACCATATTGGCATGTACTCTTTTTATGGTGATGAGTCTGGGAGCTTGTGGAAAAGCAAAAGAAGATGAGTTCACCGTAACACAGCAGGAAAGCGAGTCTGTAGATTCAGAAATAAACAATGATGAAAACACAGAGAGTGAGGATTCACAAATAAACAAAGATGAAAATACAGAGAGTAAGGATTCTGGGATAAAAAAAGAGGAAGACACAGATACAGAGAATTCATCCATAAAACAGCCGCAAAGCAGTATGCAGAAGGTTGAAGGTACAGAAGAGAAATTGACATCAGACAAACTGTTGGATTTATTTGTCAATGGATCAATAGATGCAGTTGATTCCAAAGATATGACGTCAAAGTATAGTATCGCTGATTTTCATATTGGTTCTGGAGAAAAGAATTCATATTCGATTGGAGAGAAAATGGATCTTGACAATGATGGAGAAAATGAGCTGATAATTAGAGGTACTTATGGTGGGGTATACTTCGATGCTCGTGACAATAAGGTGTATGCCTTTGCCAGGGGAGATGGTGATGCAAATATACTTTCATATACTTATTACAATGGAGAAATTTGGATTTTGTACAGTAATAGTGTGAATGAGGGGGGCTGAAAGTTATCATATGGAAAAATACGAGGGAGCTGACAAGTTAGTTGCGAAAATGAATTTTAGTGAAAAATTTGCTGATGCAAATAATCCGAAGGCTGGAAAGAAATATGTATTGAATGGAAAAGAAATTTCCAGTGATGAATATGCCGCATTTGCCAGTAAAATCTTTGCGGCTGAAGAAAGTACAGACTGAAAATCTGATTTTGGGTATTCATTTTTTATTACTAAAAAAGTGTAAAATTTTCGATGAAAAAACCATCGTAACGTGTTATACTGGCAGAAGCATGAGGATAAATGTCAGGAAACATGAAAGAAGAGGTTACCAGTCAATAAAAATGAGTAACATACTGGAAAAACAGTTTTTAAAACAACGAAATGATTTTGAAAAATCCTGTGTGGAGAGAGATAAAAAATACCACTTTCCGCAAGGCGTGATTTTTGAAACGGATATCGCATATGCAAAGGATAAAAACAAAGCGCACCGTCTGGACAGATATCGTCCAAAAGGGAAAGAAGCGCAGATACTTCCGGTGATTATCAATGTCCATGGGGGAGGGCTGCTTCTCGGAAATAAGGAATTTAACAAGTATTTTTGTGCGCTGCTCAGTAAGAAGGGATTTCTGGTGTACAGCATGGAGTACCGGCTCATCCCGGACTGTACATTTTTTGATCAGCTGCGTGACATCTTTCTTGCAATGGATTTTGTAAAGGAACATGCTGCAGCGGACGGAGGAGATCTGTCGCATGTCTATCTTGTCGGGGACAGTGGCGGAGCCTGTCTGGTCACTTATGCAAATGCAATACAGAACAGCAAAAAAATAGCAAAGGCAGCGGGCGTAAAACCGTCTGAGCTAAAGGTGTACGCACTTGGTCTCATCAGCGGGATGTTTTATACGGCAAAATTTGATAAGATTGGTCTGTTTCTTCCGAAATATCTGTATGGAAAACAGTACAAAAAAGCACCATTTGCGGCCTATGTAAACCCGGAAAATCCGGAGCTGCTTTATGCGCTTGCACCGGCATGGCTGGTGACAAGCCATAACGATCATCTGAGAAATTACACGATCCGTTTTGAGAAGGCGCTGACAGCTGCAAAGAAAGAGCATGAGATTGTTGATTTTCCGAAAAACAAAAAATTGACGCATGCATTTTCTGTGTTTGAACCGTTTCTTCCGGAGAGTCATGCCGTTATTGATATGCTTACGGAATATCTCAGAAAATTTTGACATCGGAGTGGAAAAAACGGAATCAGATTTAGATAACAGAACAGGGAGATTGCAGCGAATGCTGCATTCTCCCTGTTTTTAGCTGATCATATCCAAAAACATCTGATGGATCTTCCGGTCGCTGTCGAGTTCTGGATGGAAAGCAATTGCGACCTGATTTCCATAGCGTACACCGACGATATGGTCATCGACTACTGAGAGAATCTCCACACCGTCCGATACACTCTCTACATAAGGGGCGCGGATAAAAGACATTGGAACCAGTCCGAGATCTTTAAATTCTGCCTTCGTATGGAAACTGCCGAGCTGGCGGCCGTAGGCATTTCTTTTTACCTGCATCGGGATTGTGCCAAAATGTTCCGGGGAGCCTAAAAGGATCAACCCGGCGCAGGTGCCAAGCACCGGCATTCCATCAGCGATCTGTTTTTTCAGGGGATCAAACATTTTAAGTTCCCGGAGAAGTTTTCCCTGTACAGTGCTTTCCCCGCCCGGCAGGATCAGTCCGTCATACGGCTGGTCTAAGTCTGCCGCCTGACGCAGTTCCACGGTCTTTACCCCAAGTTCTTCCAATACATGTTCATGTTCGATAAATGCACCCTGCAGGGCAAGTACTGCAACAGTCATGTTTATTTCCCTCTTTCTGCCATCAGTAAGGCGATTTCCTGTTCGTTGATTCCGACCATGGCTTCTCCAAGCCCGGCAGATAATTCTGCGATCAGTTTTGCATCGGTATAGTTTGTGACGGCTTTTACGATAGCAGCTGCACGCTTGGCAGGATTGCCGGATTTAAAGATTCCGGAACCGACAAAGACACCTTCTGCTCCGAGCTGCATCATTAAAGCAGCATCTGCAGGGGTAGCGACACCGCCGGCAGCAAAGTTAACCACCGGAAGTTTTCCGTTATTATGGACATAGACAACCAGATCATACGGTACCTGTAATTCCTTTGCTGCTTCGAAAAGTTCATCTTCCCGCAGGCTGACAACTTTTGCAATCTGGCTGTTGATCTTTCGCATGTGGCGGACGGCCTGTACGACATCACCGGTACCTGGTTCCCCTTTGGTACGGATCATGGATGCACCTTCACTGATACGACGGAGTGCTTCACCGAGATCTTTGGCACCGCAGACAAACGGAACCTTGAACTGGTGCTTATCGATATGGTAGACGTCATCGGCAGGAGAGAGCACTTCACTCTCGTCGATATAGTCGATCTCGATAGCCTCTAAAAGCTGTGCCTCTACAAAATGACCGATCCGGCACTTGGCCATAACCGGGATGGATACGGCTTCCTGAATGCCGCGGATCATCTGAGGATCGCTCATGCGGGAAACGCCGCCGGCTGCACGGATGTCGGCAGGAATCCGTTCGAGTGCCATGACGGCGCATGCGCCGGCTTCTTCTGCAATTTTTGCCTGTTCTGGTGTGGTGACGTCCATAATTACGCCACCTTTTAACATCTGTGCAAGGTTTTTATTTAATTCATACTGTTCTGCTGTGCTCATCGGTATTCTTCTCCTTTTTGTTAAAATTTGTTTTATGCCGGTCATTATAGAACTTGATTGGATATATGAAAATAACCAAAATAAATATTTATTATAAGACCAGAACAACAAAACGACGTTTAATGATATAAAATTACATGATGTAGTAATAAAAACTATATAATATAGTAGACATATGATGACAAATGGTGTAATATGATGTGTGACATAAAAGGAGTAGAAAACGGAGGCGGGATGAAGCTGAAACAGCGCACGATTTATTATCAGGATGAACTGCATGACGAGTTTGCCGGAGATCATATTAAAGCAAAACATATTGGACAGGATTACCGGTATATCCGGGTGCGTCCGTTGGAACGTATGCTGCACGGATTCTGGTATGGCATAGTTGCAATTCCGCTTGCACGTCTTTACATGAAACTGCATTTTTCACATAAAATAATAAACAAAGAAGTGTTAAAGCAGGCCGGAAACAGTGGATTTTATCTGTATGGGAATCATACACATTTTCTGGCGGATGCGCTGATACCAACGCTGGTAAATCATCCGCGGGAAACGGCGGTGATCGTGCATCCGAACAATGTTTCCATGCCGGTGCTGGGGCGGATTACACCATATCTTGGGGCACTTCCGCTGCCGGATGACAGAGGTGCCATGAAACATTTTCTGGAGGCATTGACCTGGCATACCGATTGTGGAGATTGTATTATGATCTATCCGGAAGCACATATCTGGCCGTTTTATACCGGAATACGGCCGTTTCCTGATACATCATTCCGCTATCCGGTGCAGCAGAAACTTCCGGTTTTCTGTCTGACCAATACTTATCAGTGCAGGGGAAAGTCTCACATTCCGCAGATCGTAACGTATCTGGATGGACCATTTTATCCGGATGCAGAATTGCCTGCAAAACTGCAAAAAACGCAGCTGAGGG
>OGZZ01001527.1_pt1 | contig 16690 bp, 16 predicted proteins | sample 1577021 | NCBI WGS metagenome assembly OGZZ01 (sample SAMEA3541526, study PRJEB24748) | human gut metagenome | biome: human gut; feature: human-associated habitat; material: faeces | place: China | collected 2012
GCTGTGAGACGGATCAGGGGAAAAAAGTACTTGCACCGTTTCGGGGATCTGCAGAACGCGCAAAATTTGTGCGCGAAATATTATGCAGCATGCAGGAAAAGGGATATCCGGTGGAACAGGTCAGTCTGACAAAAGACGGGCAGTGTGTGGTAACGGATGAAAGTGGCATGCGTTTCTGGCTGAAAGATCTGGTAGAGGGAAATGAATGCCAGACAGGTCGGGAGAAAGATGTAGCTGCCGGTGCCCAGGCGCTGGCAGGGTTTCATTGCTGTGTTTCATCCTGTGTTACGGAAATTCCGGATTTTATGAAAAATACAAAGAATGAACCGGCAGTGCTCTATTACCGGCATTACCGGGAACTGATCCTGGTAAAAAATTTTGTGCAGTCAAGAAAAAACCGAAACGAGTTTGAGCGGTCATTCTGGGAACAGTATACGCATTATATCGCACAGGCGAAAGAAGCGGTCGGGATGCTGCAGGAGCGAAAAGACCAGGGGGGAACCAGGGGGTTTTGTCACGGGGATTGTAACCAGCATAATATGCTTCGTACAGCACAGGGGGTCCGGCTCGTAAATTATGAAAATCTGTTTTACGGAGAACAGATGGTGGATCTGGCAAACTATCTGCGTAAGATTCTGGAAAAAAACAGTTGGAGTACGGACATGGGAAAACATATTCTGGAAGCCTATGAAAAGCAGAGAAAATTGTGCAAGGAAGAAAAACAGCTGCTGCATGTGCTGCTTCTGTTTCCAGAGAAATTCTGGAAAGTATCCAATCACTACAGTAACTCGCATAAAGCATGGGTATCCGGCAGAGATATTGAAAAATTAAACCGGCTGATTGCAGCGGAGCCGGCAAGGGAACATTTTCTGGAAAATTTGTTTTCTTTTCTGTGAAGAATGAGCTATACTAAGGATATGAGAAGAGACAGAATTAAAAAAACAATTACATATTTGAGTCTGCTTTTTTGGCTGTGTCTGCTTGTGGCATGTGGACAGCAGGAGGAGACGACAGATGACGGAGTTACCTATTTTCATCATTCCATCGCAGACCGGAATACACAGGAAACACAGGAGAATTCCACGGAAACGGAAAAGTCCGAAGAGTTTCTGCTGACCGCAGTCGATCAGATTCAGGAAAGTCTCCAGCTGTACCGGTATGCGGATGGAATGGAATACCGGTATTATTACGGAACAGGCACCCGTTTTTATGACAAATACGGAAACCGGACACCTGTGACAAGTTTTGAACCCGGTCTGCTTGTGACCATCGGGGATGTAGACAGCGAAGGAATCCTCACGGAAGCCCGGATTTCGGATCAGGCATGGGTATACGACAATATCACCCGGTTTTCGGTAAATCCGGATCTGGACATGCTAAAGATCGGAGATGGAAAATATCGCTATACGGATGACACGATTGTGTTTTCCGGAGATAAAAGAATCCAGATGACGGATTTGTCGGATGGGGATACGTTAAGCGTTGTCGGCAGGGATAAAAACATTCTTGCGGTGCGTGTGACAACCGCACAGGGAACGCTTGCACTGTCCAACACCAAACTGTTTGAAGAAAGTTTTTTGCAGCTGGGCACAAAGATTTTTGCGGAAATTACACCGGATATGGAGATTCAGGTGCCGGAAGGAACCTATGAACTTCGCGTAGCCAATGACGGGTGGGGCGGCAGTACGGAAGTGACGATTACGCGTGGCGAGACTACAAATGTGGATCTTGACACCTTAAAAGGCGAAGGACCGTCTTACGGAAAGGTGCAGTTTGTCATCGATGCAAAAGATGCGGTGCTGTCAATTGACGGAAAAGAAACGGACTATGAGAAGCCGGTGAAATTAACCTATGGAAGCCATACAATTACGGTATATTCTTCGGATTATGATACCTGGAAGCGGAACTTATATGTCAACTCGGAGAAATCGACAATTGTTATCAATCTCGCGGATGAAGATTCCAGTGAAACAGGCAGCAGTCAGAGCAGCTCAGAAAGCAGCAGCCAGAGCAGCTCACAGGGGAGCAGTCAGAGCAGTTCAGAAAGCAGCAGTCAGAGCGAGTACAAGAACCGGCAGGAAGAGCTTGATACACTCAAGGATCTGATTTCCAGTATGACATCCTCCAGTTCGCTTGTGTCAAAATGACGGTTTTTCGGACAGAATTTTGGTTGTTTTTAAGTGCCCAAAAGCCCGAAAATATCGCATTTTTCCTTGACAAAAGGATGGAAAACAAGTATAAATAGATTTGTAAGTAATTTGAGAGAAGGAACTCGAATTATATAATATAGGAATCCATAGGAGGAATTTTAACATGAACAAAGCAGAGTTAGTTGCAGCAGTAGCTGAGAAGGCAGAGATTTCAAAGAAAGACGCTGAAGCAGCAGTTAAGGCATTCACAGATGTTGTTGCTGAGGAGCTGAAGAAGGGTGAGAAGATCCAGTTAGTTGGATTTGGTACTTTCGAGGTTTCTGAGAGAGCAGCAAGAGTTGGAAGAAACCCACAGACAAAGCAGGAAATCACAATCCCAGCTTCTAAGGCACCGAAGTTTAAAGCAGGTAAGGCTTTAAAGGATTCCCTGAACTAATTCTGGTGGAATATGTGGGAGAGCGTCATTGGACGCTCTCTTTTCTGTTATAAGGAGAAATAATATGAGATTAGATAAATTTTTAAAAGTATCACGCCTGATCAAGCGAAGAACGGTCGCCAATGAAGCCTGTGATGCAGGACGTGTTATGGTAAACGGAAAACCTGCCAAGGCATCCACCAATGTAAAAGTCGGAGACGAAATAGAAATTCTGTTTGGACAGAAATCCGTAAAAGTGCGTGTTACGGATATTCAGGATACGACCAAAAAAGAACAGGCGAAAGATCTGTTTGAATACATATCCTAGAAGTGTGGCGCATACTCTTTAACAGGAGGGCGCTTGTATGGAAGAAAGAGGACAGTCAAACAGCACAGGGCAGCATAAGCTGATCCTGCAGAACCGGAAAAGCGGAAGTTTTACCGGTGTAACGGATGTTGTAAATTTTGATGCAAATGAGATTATCCTTGACACAGAACTCGGACGGTTGACGATTAAGGGAAAAGAACTTCACGTAAACCGGCTGGACCTGCAGAAAAAAGAAGTGGAAATTGATGGAACCGTGGATATGCTTCAATATTCCGGAACACCTGGCCGGGGTGTCTTTGGAAAGTGGTTCGGTTAAGTGGAAGAGGGCAGGATTTTTGTACATTTTTTTCTGTTTGGGATGATAGCATTTGCGGCATATGACGGAATCCGTGTAGTTCGTAGAATTTTTCCGCATGGGATCTTTATGATTTCCTTAGAGGATCTGGTATACTGGCTGGTCATTTCGCTTTGTTTTTTTCTGCATCTCTGTCAGGTAAATAATGGAAAAATCCGGGGCTATGTACTCCTGGGAAGCCTTCTGGGAGCGTGGATTTATTACAGTTTCTGCAGTCGGTTTGTTATGCGGTATCTGACGGAAAAGATTCATTATCTGAAAAAGAGGTTGAAAAAGTTCCGGGAAATGACTACAATAAAGTTAAATAAGCTTCGTAAAAGAAAGAAGCCTGAAGAATCGGAGAAAGAACATGAGAAAAACTAAAAAGCGTCGCCGTGGAAGCGGTACTGCAGGAATCATGATCATTGTGCTTGCATTTTTGGTTGTCATGACGGTTCAGATCTGCAGGATACGTGCAAAAGATGCGGAATATGCGGCAAAAGAAAAAGAATTACAACAGCAGTATGAGGAAGAAACCGAGAGATCTACGGAGATAGATGATCTTGAGACGTATATGAAATCCTCACAATATATTGAAGATGTGGCAAAAAGCAAGCTTGGACTGACTTATAAGAATGAAATCATCTTCAAGGAAAAGAAGTAGAAAAGAAGAATCTGTTTGAACAGGTTCTTCTTTTTCTTTAATGCATTGATGGAAGATTTGAGCGAAAACTTTTTTGAAAACCACAGAAAATCTGACAGAATATGCGTCATTGTCTGTGTATACTTGTCCCTCGAAAACAATTTTTTGGAGGTGTATCATGCGTACAGGACAATGGAAAACAATGGGGATAGGATCGCTGATCGGAAAAATGATCTATGCAGTATTCGGGCTGGCGGCAAGTATGTTATGTATCATGGGATATTATCCGGTGGTGCCGGCATTTTACACGGCATGCTGTCTGGATAAAAAGAGAAATTTTCTGCTATACATAGGACTGGTTGTGGGAATGGGCTGGTGCATGCCGGTGGCTGCGATTGTAAAATATCTGTTTATTCTTTTTGTACTGGGAATCGCAATCCGGTTTTATATATGGGCAAACAGGCGCTGCAGCGGATGGACGGCAGGAATGATTGCGGGAATTACAACGATCGCGATGAATACATCGGGACTTCTGATTCTGAATATGGAGAAAAAGGCATTGATCCTTGGCATCAGCGAAGGTGTGATCGTGTTTGCACTGGCAGTATTGTTCCATTATGGAATCGGAATGGGCAGTCAGATTTTCCGGGAGAGACATAAGAACCGGGTGGAAGAGGAAGGCGTGGAAACGATGGTTGGAATGGACCCTCAGGGGCGGATTCATGCATTTGCAGAGGCAGTTGACGAGCTTTCCGTGGCATTTGCCGCGATGGACGGCAGGCAAAAGCCAAAACAGCAGGACCATCTGGATATTCTTGCCCAGGAGATTACCGGAAAGCTGTGTGCGGACTGCGATGGATGTGTCGTGTGTTTAGAGCAGCAGAAACCGGATTTCTGGATAAAAATCCGCCGGATGCTGCAGGCAGTTGCACAACACAGTACCAAAGAAGAAATTTTAAGTCAGAATTTTATGGAAGAGTGTCCGCGTTATTCCGGGATGGTGGAAGAGGCAATCTGGGCTTTTTCCCGTATGGAACTCAATGAGGCATGGTATCACCGCCTGCAGGAGAACCGCAAGGTAATCGCGGATCAGCTGGATGCGATGGCGGATGCTTTGCAGGACTGGGATCAGGAAATCCGGTGTATGGACCGGACAGAGCGTGTTCTGCTGGCAAAAATTGCGTTTGAGACAAGGGAACGGGGACTGGATGTAAAACAGATACATGTTTATGAGGACAAAGAAAAGCGGCGCATGGTGACCGCTTTGGTGGCAAGTAAGTGGGGAGGCGGAATTCCTGTTAAAAATTATCGAAAAGCGCTCGAGCGTGCTTCAGGCATGGCGGTCCGGCTGAAAGAGGATACCAGATCCATACTGACACAGGAACCGGTTATGATTACAGCGTATGAAGATACCTGCTTTTATGCATTATCCGGGGTTGCTTCGGAAAAAGAAGAGGGATCGAGTGTCAGTGGAGATAACTTTTCTCTGTTTTCGATGGAAAACGGGCATTATCATGTATGTGTCTCCGATGGTATGGGAAGCGGACCGTCTGCATTCCGGGAGAGCGATATGGTGGTAGAGCTGATGCAGAAATTTATGGAAGCAGGATTTCCTCAGGAGACGGCTATCCGCATGATGAATTCGGCAATGGTTCTGCAGGGAGATCGTGAGTCTTACTCTACACTGGATTTCATGGATCTGGATCTGTACAGTGGGCAGATGACGATTACCAAAATCGGTGCAGCAGCATCTTTTCTGAAACATAAAGACCGGGTGGAGTGCCTGCGGGCGTCCACACTTCCGGCGGGAGTCGATGCGTCCTGTACCGGGGATGTCATCCACAGAAAGCTCACACATGGGGATTTCCTTGTCATGGTTACGGATGGTGTGTTAGAATATCTACATGTGAAAAATCCGGAAGAAAAGCTCGCGGAAATGATAAAAGAGATAAAAACAGAGAACGCAGGTACTTTTGCTGAAAAGCTGATGGAACATGTGATGCTTTTTACAGGAGGACATGCACCGGATGATATGACAATAGTGGTAAGCGGAATCTGGGAGAAATAATGATCGTACAGGTAGAAAAATTTATGAGAAAGTGGAATATGGTGCCGGAGGGAGGCAGGGTACTCGTTGGAGTGTCCGGCGGTGCGGACTCTGTCTGTCTGTGCCTGATTCTGTATGAACTTTCCACGAAAATGAATTTTTCACTTGAGGTTATCCACGTGGAGCATGGAATTCGTGGAGAAGAGAGTAAAAATGATGCGGTGTTTGTGAAACAGCTCTGTAAACAACGGGGGATTGTCTGTCATATCCGGAATGTTGATGTTCCACGTTATGCCAAAATACATCATCTGGGAGAAGAAGAGGCGGCACGAATTCTGCGATATCAGGTGTTTGCGGATGCAGCCGGGCAGGACAGAAACGTCCGGATCGCACTGGCGCATCATATGGAAGACAATGCGGAGACCATGCTGTTTCAGCTGATCCGGGGAAGCGGACTGGATGGACTGTGCGGGATGCGTCCACAGCGGACAGGAACAAACGGGGAAATCTATATCCGTCCCTTTTTGCAGTGCAGCAGGGAACAGATCGAACAATTTCTGGAGGAACGGGGGCAGGGGTATTGTACGGACAGTACCAATGCCAACGAGTCCTACAGCAGAAACCGGATGCGAAAGAGGGTGCTTCCGGAACTGATAAAGATGAATCCGCAGGCGGTACAGCATATGCAGACGGCGATGGAACAGCTGCAGCAGGTAAGAGATTATCTGGAAGAAGAGACGGTTTCCCTGGAGAAAAAATTTATTTCCGGGGAGAGGAAAAATGTGAAACTGGATACGGACGGGCTGGCAGAGCTTTCGCAGGCTGTCCGGATGCGGCTGATCCGCAAAGCTGTCTGGAAAGCTGCCGGGGCATGCAAAGATATTACGGCGGCACATTTGCAGGCAGTGGCGGACCTTCTGGAAAAACAGACCGGAAGATATGTAAAACTGCCCTATGGGCTGACCGCCACAAGAGTTTACAATGTGATCGAAATCATGGGAAAAAGAAAGGAAACGGAAAAGATCTGTCTGCCGATAGATACGGACCGGCTGCCGGAAAATCTGCTGGCCGGTGAATGGAAATTTTCGTTTAAAAAGTTTCTGTATGATGGGAATACCGATAAAATTCCACGAAAAATGTATACGAAATGGTTTGATTATGATAAGATAAAAGATAGTTTAGCTATACGTAACCGCCGAAAAGGAGACTATTTTGTGCTGGATGCGGCAGGACATCACAAGAAGCTGGAGGATTATTTCGTCAATGAAAAGATTCCGGCATCGCATAGAGATGAGCAGCTGCTTCTGGCCGGGGAGGATGAAATCTTCTGGATTGTCGGAGGGCGTATGGCATATGGCACAGGGATTTCCGATGCAACCCGATGGGTGCTGGAGATCACTGCCAGTAATAGCAGCCATTGAAGGAGGATAAGAGGATGGATTACAGTAAGAAACATGAGATATCGGTATATCTGACCGAGGAACAGTTAAATCAGCGGATTGCAGAGATCGGTGCACAGATCACGGAACGTTTCAAAGGCGAGTCGGTTTATCTGGTCTGTATCCTGAAAGGATCTATCTTTTTCACAACAGAACTTGCAAAGCGGATTGCGCTGCCAATGACGATCGATTTTATATCAGCATCCAGTTATGGAGCACAGACCCATTCTTCCGGTGTCGTAAATATCAAGAAGGATCTTGAACAGTCGATTGAAGGAGAGAACGTGATCGTTGTGGAAGATATTGTGGATTCCGGAAATACATTAAGCCGGCTGATGCAGCTGTTTGAGAGTCGTAATCCAAAAACTCTTACGATCTGTACGCTGCTGGATAAACCGGATCGCCGGGTGGTAGAAAACCTGCAGGTGGATTATACCGGATTTGTGATACCGGATAAGTTCGTAGTCGGATTTGGTCTTGATTACGATCAGAGATACCGTAATCTTCCGTATATCGGATTCGTGGAAGATGCGGATTAAAAAAAGGAGAGTAGTACATTGAATACAAAGAACAGACCCCGATTTGGAGGATTTGGTGTCTATGCGATGCTGATCCTGCTTGTGATTATTTTGTGGTATACATTTACCAACAACAGTACAACCAGTGATTTCACACAGAATAATCTCTGGAAAGCCATCCGTGAGGAAAAGGTTGTCAGTATCCGGGTAGAGCAGAACCGTGAAGTACCGACCGGTTATCTGAATATCAAACTGAAAGATGGTTCTACGGAACGGATGTATACCTCAGATGTGAACGAGATCCAGAAAGAATTAAAAGAAAAGGATTTTACCCAGTTTGTTGTGGATGATGTGCCGTCAGAGAGCTGGATTATGACACTTCTGCCATATCTTCTTATTTTTGGTGCTATCTTCATTCTGTTTATGATTATGAGCAACAATGCGGCAGCAAACAACAGCGGCGGTAAAATGATGAATTTTGGAAAAAGCCGTGCAAAGCTTTCCACCGAGGAAGATAACCATATGACATTTGAGAATGTCGCCGGTCTGAAAGAAGAAAAAGAAGAACTTGAGGAACTGGTGGACTTTCTGCGTGCACCAAAGAAGTATACAAACCTTGGTGCACGTATTCCGAAAGGTGTGCTCTTAGTCGGACCTCCGGGAACCGGTAAGACACTTCTGGCAAAAGCCGTTGCAGGCGAGGCCGGAGTACCGTTCTTTAGTATTTCCGGTTCCGATTTCGTAGAAATGTTTGTCGGTGTCGGAGCTTCGCGTGTCCGTGATCTGTTTGAGGATGCCAAGAAAAATGCACCGTGTATCGTATTTATCGATGAGATTGATGCTGTGGCCAGACGTCGTGGTACAGGTATGGGAGGCGGTCATGATGAGCGCGAACAGACCTTAAACCAGATGCTTGTTGAGATGGATGGATTTGGTGTTAATCAGGGAATTATCGTGATGGCAGCAACCAACCGTGTGGATATTCTTGATCCGGCGATCATGCGTCCGGGACGTTTTGACCGAAAGATTGTAGTCGGAAGACCGGATGTGGCAGGCCGTGAAGAAATTCTTCAGGTTCATGCAAAGAACAAGCCGCTGGGAGATGACGTTGATTTAAAACAGATCGCACAGACGACTGCGGGATTTACAGGAGCAGATCTGGAGAATCTGCTGAATGAGGCTGCCATTCTTGCAGCAAAAGAAAGCCGGGCATATATTCAGCAGGCAGATATCCAGAAAGCATTTATCAAAGTGGGAATCGGTGCGGAGAAACACAGCCGCGTGATTTCCGAAAAAGAAAAGAAAATTACAGCATATCATGAATCCGGACATGCCCTTCTGTTTCATCTTCTGCCGGATGTGGGACCGGTGCATGGCCGATGGGGTAACCATACTTGATGATATTCTCGCCTTGGGCGAAATCTTTCAGTGTCACCTTATGGCCGGCAGGCACGTCTTCCTTCAACGTGATGGCATGACCGTCTACCGTGATGGCCTCGCCTGCTTTTAAATCCGAGATAGCCACCACTACGTTATCAGCCGGATTGATTTTCAAATACTTTGTTTCCATTTCTATTTTTAGTTATCAGATTTACTTTTTATGCGCGTCCAGATAGAAATCCACGTTCTCCACCGCAAGCAAGGTGATGGGCATGTAATTGCATTGCTTCACCTCTTTCTTGAAGATCAGGTGATTGCACAGGCTCTCTACGCCGCTGTATCCTTGTGCGGTAGGTTGCTGAGCAATCAGGAAATCCACTGCGCCCTCTTTCAGACAAGAGACGTTCCGGTGTAATAAATCGTACCCAATCAGTTTGAAATTTTTCATGTTGTGCCCGATGAGATATTCTCCTATAATGTACACTTTCGAGTTGAAAGTGATGCCGCACGTAATCTGTGGGTTCTCTTGGAAAAAGCGGTTCATCAGCGCCTCGTCCTCGTCCGGACGCTTGGCGTAGAGGTTCAGTTCCACTATCTTGCAGTCGGGAAAATGCTCCTGCATATATTTTCTGAATCCTTTTTCACGGTTTTCCTGCTGGTTTGATCCCAGGCGGCCTTCGTTGATTTGTCTGAAGATAACGATTTCTTTGGGACATTCTCCCAACATCATGGCCATGCGGGCGGCAAAGTATCCGCTTTGGTCGGATTTCTGCCCGAAGAATGCCAGCGGGTTCAGACTGGCCACATTGGAGTCTATAAATATATAAGGTATTTCCCGTTCTTGTAATTTGTCGGTGAATCTGGCCGTCATCTCAGGAATAGTGGGGGCGAGCAATACGCCGTCTGGCTCTTGTTTCAGTATTTCCTCACCGGCATTGATGAAGGAGGAATATTCATATTGGTCATAGTACATCACGGACAGGGTGATGTGGAAATCCGAAAAGGTTTCTACGGCTCTTTTCATCCCCAGTTCCACATCGGTCCAGTAATCGCCTTCCTTGTGCTGTGGCAGCAGGCAGACAAACAGATACTTTTTGTTGGATGCCAATGCGCTGGCATACATATTGGGCTGGTAATCCAGTTGCTTCAATATTTCTTCCACCCGTTTCCGGCTGGCTTCGGATACTCCTGTGCGGCCATGCAATACACGGTCTACTGTGCCGACTGATACATCTGCCAGGCGCGCGATATCCTTGATTCTGATTCTTTCGGGCAGTTTATTCATACCTTAATTATATATATTGTGCTCGTGCACACTGATAATTTATTTTTTTTTCGATACAAATATATAACAATTTTTGGTTTTAAAAAAATAAATAGTACCTTTGTGCACGCACACGGATGAATTATTTGAGTGGCCTGTTGAGTACAAGGTTACGATATGATTCGTCTATGGATATGTAAACCAGTATTTTAATTGGCTTGAAAGTTAAACGAATAAATATATAACAATTTAAAATCACGAAATTATGGGAAAAGTAGTAACCTTAGGTGAAATTATGTTGAGATTGTCAACTCCGGGAAACACACGTTTTGTACAGTCGGATTCATTTGATGTTGTTTATGGCGGTGGTGAAGCGAACGTAGCGGTGAGTTGCGCGAACTACGGTCACGAAGCTTATTTCGTAACTAAATTGCCGAAACACGAAATTGGACAGTCTGCTGTGAATGCATTGCGTAAATATGGTGTGAAGACCGATTTCATCTGTCGTGGTGGCGACCGCGTAGGTATCTATTATCTGGAAACAGGAGCTTCCATGCGTCCTAGCAAAGTAATTTATGACCGTGCCCACTCGGCTATCGCCGAAGCCGATCCTTGCGATTTCGACTTTGACGCTATCATGGAAGGTGCGGACTGGTTCCATTGGTCGGGTATCACTCCGGCTATTTCTGACAAGGCTGCCGAACTGACCAAGCTGGCTTGTGAAGCTGCAAAACGTCATGGCGTTACGGTATCTGTAGACTTGAATTTCCGCAAGAAACTGTGGACAAAAGAAAAAGCACAGTCTATCATGAAACCGTTGATGCAGTATGTAGATGTATGTATAGGTAACGAAGAAGATGCCGAACTTTGTCTGGGCTTCAAACCGGAAGCGAATGTGGAAGCCGGTGAAACCAATGCGGAAGGTTACAAAGGAATCTTCAAGGCTATGGCAAAAGAATTCGGCTTTAAATATGTGGTTTCTACCTTGCGCGAATCATTCTCGGCTACTCACAACGGCTGGAAGGCTATGATTTACAACGGAGAAGAATTTTATGAATCAAAACGCTATGACATCAACCCGATTATTGACCGGGTAGGTGGTGGCGACTCATTCTCCGGAGGTATCATTCACGGTCTGCTGACCAAACCGAATCAGGGTGCCGCCCTTGAATTTGCTGTTGCCGCTTCTGCTTTGAAGCATACTATCAACGGTGACTTCAACCTGGTATCTGTAGATGAAGTGGAAGCATTGGCCGGTGGCGATGCCAGCGGACGTGTACAACGCTAAATTTGTTTTTTATAGGAACACGAATGACGCAAATAACGCAAATTTTTGATACATGTTTTATTTGTATCATTTGTGTTCCTATCTTTCATTTAAACTAAAATATAACATTATGGCTCGTTTTGATAAAATAGCTGTGTTGGACAAGATTGGTTCAACCGGAATGGTTCCTGTGTTCTACCATAAAGATGCAGAAGTGGCAAAGAAAGTAGTGAAAGCTTGTTATGACGGCGGAGTTCGTGCATTCGAATTTACAAACCGTGGTGACTTTGCTCATGAAGTATTTGCGGAAGTTGTGAAATACGCGGCAAAGGAGTGTCCTGAAATGGCTATGGGAGTAGGTTCTATCGTTGATCCTGCTACTGCCGCTCTTTACTTGCAATTGGGTGCTTGCTTTGTGGTAGGTCCGTTGTTCAATCCTGAAATCGCTAAAGTGTGCAACCGTCGTTTGGTGGCTTATACTCCGGGATGCGGAAGCGTGTCCGAGGTGGGTTTCGCTCAGGAAGTAGGTTGCGATCTTTGCAAAATATTCCCGGGTGATGTATTGGGAGCAAAATTGGTTAAAGGTCTGCTGGCTCCGATGCCTTGGTCTAAACTGATGGTAACCGGTGGTGTGGAACCGACTCAGGAAAATCTGACTTCTTGGATTAAGGCAGGTGTGTTCTGTGTGGGTATGGGTTCTAAATTGTTCCCTGGCGACAAGGTAGCCGCGGAAGACTGGGCGTATGTAACGGCAAAATGTAAAGAAGCATTGGGCTACATTGCGGAAGCCCGTGCAAATAAATAAGAAAAAGATCAGCTCATGCCCGCAAGGGGTTAGTGAATTAGGGCGTGGGTATCATTTTGTTTAAAGGTGTATATAAAATGGGTAAGGGCCATCGCGAAGTGGATTCGCGATGGCTTTTCACTTTCCGGCGGGTGCTTGAGGCGGGGCGTTGGCAAAAATATTCTTGTAAAGATTGGTAGATAGAATAAAAATGTGTTCTTTTGTACCGTTTCTTAAGAAATAAAATGAAGCGTTTAATCTAAAACACACAAAAATGAAAAAAGCATTATTAAAGGTGGCCGTCATGCTGTTATGCTTGGCGGGGGTAACTCCTGCAATGGCCCAGTTTAATTTGAAGAAGGCAGTGGGGGGAGCCGTGAAGGCTGCAAAGGCGGTGACTTTGACCGATGAACAGATGACAGAGTATGTAAAGGAGTACATTGACTGGATGGATAAGCATAATCAGGTTTGTGCAGACGATGATCCGTATACTGTCCGTTTGAAAAAACTGACTGAAGGGTTGACCGAAGTGGAAGGGATGCCGCTGAATTTCAAAGTATATTATGTGATTGATGTAAATGCGTTCGCCTGTGCAGACGGTAGTGTGCGGGTATTCTCTTCATTGATGGATATCATGACAGACGAAGAACTGTTGGGGGTAATAGGCCATGAGGTAGGCCATGTGGCACACAAGGACTCAAAGAACGGCTTCCGTACCGCATTGCTGACATCGGCATTGAAAGATGGTATTTCATCACAAGGAGGAAAAGCGGCTGCTCTGACAGATTCCCAGTTGGGTGACTTGGGAGAGGCATTGGTCAATGCTACTTATTCACAAAAACAGGAACGCGCCGCCGATGATTACGGTTACGAATTTCTGAAGAAAGCAGGTAAGAATCCTTGGGCGATGGCATTGTCATTCCAGAAATTGAAAAAATTGCAAGAAGAGGCAGGAGCAAAGAAAAGCAGCAAGCTGAATCAGTTGTTCTCTACTCATCCCGATCTTGACGCACGTATCCAGCGTATGGAAGAACGTGCTACAAGCGAAGGTATTGAAAAACCTGCAAACACGATGGGGGAAACAGGGAAATAAATGGTTTCAGGCAATGTGGATTATACACATAATAGAGGGTGTCCGTTTCAATGGCGGACACCCTCTTCTTTTTTTGGGAGATTTTTTTGCATGACCTTATCTTGCCTCCCGGCGGGATAAAATCTGAATTTATTATGAGAGAAATCCTTATTGGGAGAAAATCAAAGTCCAAAGTTCAGGTTAAAAGAATCAAGTGTTCTTTTTCGTCTAGATTATAGAAGGAAATCTCTTGGCACAAAGATACGCTTATTTTAATGGTTGACGAATTCCCTGTAGGGTTATATCATAGCTAGATTTCCTAAAATGATGGCAAAAATTCCTTTTTTCTTTCTGATACTTTGCCTCCTCTTTACATTGTGATATGTGCTATGCGTTGTAAATCAGATTGTTAATTATGTGTATTGCTTCTGGACTGTGCAATAACAGGGTGGTTTAATATAAGTGAAAATCACTATCTTTGTATAAACCAACAGAAAGAAATGCACAAAACAGTTTAGCCATGATGAATTACGCATACGATACATCTTTGCAGGAAACGATGATACTGACTGAAGCGTTTCACACAGACAGGGTCATCTGTGACAATGGTAGTCTGTATAAGTTTATATGGGTCCAGGAAGGCAAACTGACATTGATAGTAGACCATGTGGAAATAGAGATGGAGCAGGATGAAATCATCTCTGTGAGTAATCTTCACCGCACGGAGTTCAAGAATGTATCGGGCAGGTATCTTGCTCTTCTTTTCAACGAGAATTTTTACGGCATTTACAAGCACGAGAAAGAAGTATCGTGCAGCGGAGTGCTGTTTAACGGAACTTCCGGTATAGTGCATCTGCGGCTCCCGATAGCCGATTCCGAACTGTTGCACGAGGTGGTGGACAGAATGGTTACCGAATACATCCTGCGGGATAACCTACAGGGAGAAATGCTCCGCCTGCTGTTGAAACGTTTCATCATTCTGTGTACCCGGCTGGCCCGTAAGCAGTTGTCCGGCTTTCCGGTTAATGAAAAAGGTTTTGACATCATCCAGCGTTATTATGTGTTGGTGGACAATCACTTCAAGGAGAAAAAACAGGTACAGGCATATGCTGCTTTGTTGCATCGTTCTCCCAAGACGCTTTCCAATTTATTTGCCGCCTACGGTATGCCTTCCCCTTTGAAGATTATACAAGAACGAGTGGTGACCGAAGCGAAACGGCTGTTGCTGCATACCTCGCACAGCATCAAAGAGATATCGGTGATTTTGGGCTTTGAAAGTGTGGGTACTTTCAGCCGCTTCTTTAAGAATATGACGGGGGAAAATACCTCGGCATACCGGAAAAGACTGCAATAACAAGAACCGGTTCTTGTTGCTGTTGATTTTGATAAGAACAGGGGCTTTTCCCATGCCTTATGCAGTTATTCTGAAACAGTATCCGTTATCTGATTAAAAAAACAAGCGTCAAAACTTTCTATCTATCTAATTTTCTTGTAAATTTGCACCTTAATTTTTGGAAGGCATTGCCTTTTAGTTAGAGAATACAAGAAAACGATATAAAATTATGAGTAAGAAATTTGCTGAACACTCGCAACTCAACCTATCACAGGTCAATAAAGATGTGCTGAAGAAGTGGGATGAAAACGATGTTTTCGCCAAGAGTATGACAGAACGTGAAGGATGTCCTTCTTTCGTGTTTTATGAAGGACCTCCCTCGGCCAATGGTATGCCGGGTATTCACCACGTGATGGCGCGTACCATTAAAGATACTTTCTGCCGCTATAAAACCATGAAAGGGTTCCAGGTAAAGCGTAAGGCCGGATGGGATACTCACGGATTGCCTGTGGAACTGGGTGTGGAAAAGGCATTGCATATCACCAAAGAGGATATCGGAAAGACCATTTCTGTTGCCGAGTACAACGCAGCTTGCCGTAAGGACGTGATGAAGTTTACCAAAGAGTGGACAGACCTTACTCATAAGATGGGTTACTGGGTGGATTTGGAGAATCCCTATATCACTTATGACAACCGCTATATTGAAACGCTGTGGTGGCTCTTGAAGCAGCTTTATAACAAAGGTCTGTTGTATAAAGGCTACACCATCCAGCCTTACTCTCCGGCTGCCGGAACAGGATTGAGCTCGCACGAGCTGAACCAGCCGGGCTGTTACCGTGATGTGAAAGATACCACTGTGGTAGGACAGTTCAAGATGAAGAATCCGAAACCCGAAATGGCGGAATGGGGAACGCCTTATTTCCTGGCATGGACCACTACTCCGTGGACATTGCCTTCGAATACGGCATTGTGCGTAGGGCCGAAAATAGACTATGTGGCTGTGCAGACTTACAACGGATATACCGGGGAAAAGATGACCGTAGTGTTGGCGAAAGCTTTGCTTTATACTCACTTTAACAAGAAAGCGGAAGAATTGGCGCTGGAAGACTATAAGCCGGGTGACAAACTGATTCCGTTCAAAGTAGTGGGTGAATATAAAGGACCGGATCTGGTAGGCATGGAATACGAACAGCTTATTCCTTGGGTGAAACCGGTGACTGTGGATGAAAACGGGAAATGGCAAGAAGCGGCCGGTGAGGCATTCCGCGTTATTCCCGGTGACTATGTAACTACCGAAGATGGTACGGGTATCGTACATATCGCTCCGACATTCGGTGCAGACGATGCTTTTGTGGCACGTGCGGCAGGTATTCCTTCTCTGTTCATGATAAACAAGAAGGGGGAAACCCGTCCTATGGTGGATCTGACTGGTAAATTCTATCTGTTGGACGAACTGGACGAGGCTTTCGTAAAGGAATGTGTGGACGTAGAGAAATATAAGGAATATCAGGGCCGGTGGGTGAAGAATGCTTATGATCCTCAGTTTACTGTAGATGGCAAGTACGATGAAAAAGCTGCCGCTGCCGCCGAATCACTCGATATCTATATCTGTATGATGATGAAAGCCGCCAACAAGGCGTTCAAGATAGAAAAGCATGTACACAACTATCCGCACTGCTGGCGTACTGACAAACCGGTGCTCTACTATCCGCTGGA
>OGZZ01001532.1_pt1 | contig 16653 bp, 10 predicted proteins | sample 1577021 | NCBI WGS metagenome assembly OGZZ01 (sample SAMEA3541526, study PRJEB24748) | human gut metagenome | biome: human gut; feature: human-associated habitat; material: faeces | place: China | collected 2012
AAGAAAAATATCTATTTTTTGTCTTTTAGGTATTGACTATAACTAGCTGGTCTTTGTCCGGTTGTTCTCAGAAGTATTCTCAGAAATATACCGATACCTCCCACTACAACTGCCACACCACTTAAGAGCAGTCCTGCCTGACTTCCGGCAGACTCATACCAGATCTTCACCTGATGGTTTCCCTCCTGGATGCACACACCGAGAAAAGCAGTATTTACCCTTTCCGGCTGTATCTCTTTTCCATCCACGGTTATGTGAAAGTTTTCATCATAGGGCAAGGATGTGACCAGCCACCCGGAATCATCTGCCTGCACCAGTCCTTCATAGCCATTGCCGGAGCTGCTTTGCGTCAACTGTACCGGATTCTGATACAGACTCCGGTTTCTGTTCTCATCCACAGATCCGGTCAGGCAGGAGATGTCTTCCAGTTCATAATCTCCTGAGCCATAGATAACCGATAGTTCCTTCGTCCCTTCCGGCAGGGCAAATACATAGTGAAATGTATCGTCCCCGGTTGCATAATCTGTGTGAATACTGCTCAGCTTGTTCTTTGTCCCATTTACCGTCACGCTTACATCTTTTCCAGACTGGTTGTTTTTCACCCGGAAAGAAAGAAACAGATATTCCCCTTTCTGTGTCTCCCTCTCCATGAAAATCCTGCCTGCAGCCGCCTTTTTCAAGCGGATCTGGAGTTTCCCGGCTTCCGTGTAACTGACCGTCTTGTCTGAACTTTCTGTTCCAGCAAATGTAACACCACATTCTGAGAGAGAAGCTTCTGCATCCTTTCCTGCGTTTTCCATTCCGGCTTTCTCCTGGCTGCTCTCCTTTTGCTCAGGCACAATGGCATACTCCAGCAGGCCGATCTGTTTCTCCTGCCATGTCAGATTCTGAAATGCTTTCTCCCCCATCGTCTGATCCGTCAAATAAAACAGAGGTGCCGCCTTCTCCTGACGGTATACTCGCAGCTGACTGCCTGCTGATACTTTCTCTTTCTGATTTTCTGCATCCCCGGACAAGGGAACTTCTGTCCAGCCTTCCGGACAGTCACCGCCGATCAGATATTTCACACCCATAAACCGAAGGAACAGCGGATTTCTCTGTGCATCCAGCATCAGCCGGTTCCGGGTGGACTTCTCAAGACCGATTGCCTGACGAAACCTTGTATACCATGGGTTTCCTACGGAAGAATAACAGGTGGTGAGATTCTGTCCGGCTGTCAGAATTCGATTCTGATTTGCCTTCTCATATTCCCTGTCGCCCCGCACTTCCATACGGACAGCATAAGATTCCTCTGACAGGATCGTTTCCGCCGCTATACGCACGCCAGGATCATAAAGTTCCTGGATCAATGCCCTTTCGGTATGGGTATCCCGGGATAGTACTGCAGTTCCTATACTGACTGCCAGTGCCATCATCAACGTCAGGATCGCTGTCAGTCCACCAGGTCGATCCAACCGCTTACTCTTTATTGGTCTCCCTCTTCTCATAAAAAGGGAACTCAATCCGGTACCAGTAAAAAGCAGACCGACACCGATCATCACCAGATCTAAGACCAAAAGAAACTGTTCTTCCCTGGAGGATCCAGCAGCTCCATAAAGCAGCACAGCTACAGCCGCCACAAAGCCAGTAAGAAGTTGTTTTCCGGAGAATATCCGATTCTGATCCGACAGCGTTTCGAGAAATGCTGCTGTCAGGAAACATACCAACGGCAGGAATGGCAGGAAGGCTTTGCTTCTTGCATACAGCCCGCCGTTTAAAAGCCAGGGGAATACTGGCAGGAGAAAGATCACAGCCAGGAGAAGAGCCAGTTTCCACCGTTCTTTTCCGATTTTCCTTCCTCTTATAATCCACATGCAGACTGCCATTACTGCAATGGCCGTCATGCCCAGTCCATAAGGATTGTACAGGTATTTTCCAACCGTCACATCCGGGATAAAAAGATCCGTGGCCTGGATGTCTTTCCCACCGCTCCTTCCCCCAGCCAGCGTACACAACACCGGACACAAGTAAAAAGCAGACAACACGATCCCGTAAAAAACAGGAAAGAGCTGCCACAGACAATCTTTGAAAAAAAGCAGAACGCTCTTAAGTCTGCCCGTTCCTTTTCCGGTGCTTTCTATCTTTGTACCGCACAGGACATAAATTCCAACTGCAGTAAACGCCGCAGGTGCAAAGTAGAAACTGGTCATAACTGTACACATTGCCCCTATAATCAACAAAACCTTACCCTTCGTTTTCCGGAGAGTATCCACCCCGATCAGCATGAGCAGAAGAAAGGGCAGGTAATCCACAAACATAACCTGTGCGTAGGTATGGTACACCACAGCAGAAGAACACATCAAAAACATTGCCCCGCAGATGCTGTACGGCTTCTTCAGATGGCGGTTCAGCCAAAGGAAACATAACACTCCGTCTGCCGTATACGTCAGGATTCCCATGATCTGAAACCACATTTCCATAGAAAGAAAAGGGAACGCATATGACAAAAGAACCAACGGGCTGTAAAGCCCGTAGTAAGCAAAATTGTAAATATTCTGCCCTCCGCCCAGTTCCGATGCAAACTGAGGGAAAAATTCATGGGTGCTGTAAAAACGCTGTCGGAAATATTCAGCCAGCACTGTGTGCTGACTGATCCAGTCAATCTGCGATCCTGCGATGGTATGTGACGTATTCTGTAGAAGGAACAGAATCCCCGCAGTCAGCGGAAATATCAGGATACCGTATTTTTCCGCAAACAGCATGGGCTTTTTTATTTTCCATTCCCTATCCTTCATTCTCTGTTTCCTCCTCATCCGTCTCTTTTAGCAGATAGACCGGCCGATTCTTCACCTCCAGATAAATCCGGGCCAGATATTGCCCCAGAATCCCCACGCACAGAAGCTGCACACCACTGATCAGAAGCATAGCACACATCAGAGTAGTCCAGCCCTGCACCGGGTCGTGCCAGATCAGATACCTGACAACCAAAAACAGGATTGCCAGGAACGCAGCCCCACAGAAAAAAATTCCACCGTAGGAAGACAGGGACAAAGGCAATGTGGAAAATCCCAGGATACCGTCCAGCGAATACCGGAGCAGTTTCCCGAATGACCATTTCGTTTCCCCTGCCGCCCGTTCTACGTTGTGGTAAGAAAGCCATTTCGTCCGAAATCCTACCCAGCTGAACAATCCCTTGGAAAAACGGTTGTATTCCCCCATCTTTAACACAGCATCTCTCATCTTCCGGGTCATCAGCCGATAATCTCTGGCACCTTCCACAAATTCAATCTTAGAGATCTTGTTGATCACTTTATAAAACATGGCAGAGAAAAATGACCGGATCCGTCTTTCCCCTGACCGGTCTGTCCTTCTTGCTGCCACGCAGTCATACTCACCAGTCTCCAGCGTCCGGTACATTTCCCCAAGGAACTTTGGCGGATCCTGCAGATCCACATCCATCAGCCCTACATAATCCCCTTTCGCATGGGTGAGTCCTGCATAAATAGCGGCTTCTTTCCCGAAGTTTCGCGTAAAAGAAAGATACCGGCATCTTCTATCCTTTTTCTTCAGTTCCTTTAACACCTTAAGAGTCCGGTCATCGGAGCCATCATCCACGAACAGAAGCTCGTATTCTGCATTTTCCAGACTGTCCAACACTTCTGTCACGGTTCTGTAAAAAATCGGGATAACTTCCTGCTCATTCAGGCAGGGAACAATGATACTGATCAGTTTCATAAGATCTGCACTTCCTTTTCTTTGTTTCTGATGTACAGTGTACGGGATGCTTCTAAACAATTCCGTAAAGATTTGTTAAACTTTTCTTAAATAATCCCTCTAATCCGCTCAACAACCGTACCACTTTTTTCCAAAACCATCCATGTAAATACAGGAACTGAAACACCGGTCAGAAAACTTACCAGCACTGCCAGCAGGATTGGCATCAGTGGAATTGAAAACGCAACTCCACGGTAATTCATTGACTGATAGAGAAAATAAGTTACTCCCATTCCTGCTGTCAATGTAACAGCCCATGCACCACATACATAGAAGAGTCCTTCCCTTATAAGCATTCCCAAAAGCTGTTTCGGAGTCATTCCAATGCTTTCCATCACCGAAAGGTATATCATCCGGTTCTGCACATTTGCGACAAAATTATTCATATAATTCATGATCCCGATCAACGCCAGGATCAGTACAATTCCCATTCCTAACTGTGGCATACTTCCCTGTGCTTTTCTGATCTCGTCTGCTTCTTCTATTTTTGATTCCCAGGAGAAATCGTTCGCATTCTCATCTTCCTGTAATAATGCCAGAAGCTTCTTCTCTGTATTTCTGTCATATTCTTTCTGGTATTTGATACTGGTCTTTAATGTAATGCACTGATCTGCAAATGACCGCACTACCCGATCACTTGTTATGATCGTAGGCGGATATCCCAAAATTGCCATATAATAGCTTTCATCCGTAATGCCTTTTATGGTAAAAGTTTTTGTCATCTGCTGATCTCCATACAGAGTACAGGTCACCTTTTTTCCTGTAAGCTCAGCATCCGTAAAATCCAGTCCATTCCGGTAAATAATACATACTTTTCCCGAAAGAAATTCTTCTTTCTTCACTGGATGCTCAAGACTTTTATTCAGATAATCAAATTCTGCTTCACCAATTCCAATCAGGGAAGACTTGAATTTTTCAGGATGATTCTGATACTCTTCCTTTTCCTTACTGTATGGAATACTCATCCATTTTGCATAAAATTCTTCCATCCACATTTCAGCGAAATCCGGTTCCCACGGAACTGTGATCTCTGTAAATATCATAGAATGAACTTTTGAAACTCCGTCTGTCTCACGGATTGATTTTATCAGAGATTCATCCAGAATATTTTTTCGTTCTGCCACATTTTCTTTTAGTGCCGTATCATTTTTGATCAGCAGATCCGTGTCCATACTATTCGACACGATTGTTCTTGCTGCCTGACTGTCCAGCATTGTCGTAATGCAGAGATATACCGATAAACTGGTGGCAAGCGACAGGATTACTACAGTAGTCCGCTTTTTGTCTTTTGTAAACTGTCCCCACGAAAGTCTCCGTATTATTTTTCCTTTTCTTCCTGCCTTTCCGCCTTTTCCGGCTGCCCGATAACCAAGTGCCTCCATCGGAGAGATATTTGCAGCCATTTTTACAGGTTTTCTGGCTGCAAGGAAAATCGTAGTTCCGACAAGCAGAACCGTTGCGATCAAAATAACCGGATGAAAGCAGATCATAACAGAACCGACATAGCTGCTTTTGATCCCCAGAGATTTTATCACTACAGGGATCAGGAAAAAGGATACCAGCACTCCCAGCAGACATCCTGTTCCCGTTCCGGCAAGGCCGAGCAGCAGCATCTGCTCCTTCATCATTCTTTTGATCTGCGTTTCTGTCATTCCAATGGTCTGAAGCAGACCATAATAACGGACTTTTCCTGCTACTGAAAGATGCATGATATTATAAATAAGCAGATACGCACACAAACACGTAACCGCACTCAGCCCGAGCAGCCCTGCCAGGATCTGTAACGATGTGCCAGGATCTTCAGTGAAAAAGAGAGACTGCTGCTTTCCCAGATTCATCCGTTCGATAAAGGCTTTCTGTTCTTTTTGTGTCATGAGTTTTTGCTTAAAATCAATAAAATAACGCCCCGAAGCAGACTGTGAAAGCTGCCAGCCTGACTGATCGTAAAATTCTTTTGAGACATAAAACTGCTTCTTTGGTCCATACCCGTCCCAGATGCCACTGATCCGGAAACTCCCTGTAGCAGTCCCGCTATATGTCCCATAGGACATAGTAAGTGTATCACCTACTGTCAGATCTTCATAACCGCATTCTTTCAAAGCTTCTTTTGTCACCATGATTTCATTGAAAGCTTTCGGATATTTTCCTTCCAGCTTTTCTCTCACCGACTCCATCATCTGTGTCCAGTATCCATCATCTGCCCAGACCAGCCCCACATTGGGTGTGGAATCTTTCTCTGTCTTTTCTACCCATCCACAGATCCCTATTGTACCGGTCAGAATAATCTCTGGAGCATTTTCACATATCTGTCTTTGTTCCTCTGTCACACCATACATGATCGCATCAAAATCAGCCCCTGACATACGGATATTCTGAAGTTTCTGAAGTTTGAAATAGGAATTTCCAACCGTAAATATTGTAAAGATCAGAAAAGAAGAAAGGAGTACTGCAAGAAACAGAGTTATGGTCTTTCTCCCATTCGCTTTCAGATTCCTCCACGCCATCCTTCGGATTACTTTATAATTCGGATTTTTAAGCATGAAGTTCCCTTCCTTTCCCGGTATTGCCCACAATCTTCCCATCTTCAATATGTACAATACGGTCTGCAAGCTGTGCAATGTCCCTGTCATGCGTGATCAGGATGATCGTCTGACTGAATTGTCGGGCTGCCATCTTCAGAAGTCCAAGCACCTCATGACTGGTAGCCGAATCCAGGTTGCCTGTGGGTTCATCTGTAAACTGTACCCCTATCCCCTTATGCCTTGAAAATAGGGGCTTTAACGGTATGTACATTTGTGTACTGTGTACACTTCTCTTCAGAAAAAGGCAGGGCTTTTATACCCTACCTTGATCTCCCTTAAATACTATGAAAAATTTTCTTTTATCCTTTGATTGCTTTTATCCAACACACAAAAGTACTCTTTTTCTTTTTTGTTTCCGTAACAGAATCATAGACTTCTTTTTCTTGTAATTTGTAACTTGTAATGTACGATACTTCTTGTAATCGTTTAGCAAGCCTTTGGCTTTCTTCGTTATTAGGTAATTCAACGCTATGTTTTTTACTTCTATCGCAAAATCCTGAATACCATTGTGAAAGTTCTGAAAAACAATTTTCAAAATCAGCCGCTTCTAAAATCGAAAGGTATTTAAACATCAACGTCTTTTTCCCTTTTTCATCTACATATTCCCAGGCTGCTGTAAATATGGATTTGTTAATCGTCATATTTGAATCAACTAAGTTTTCAGCAATTTTTGCAGTCATATAATTTTCTCCAAAAGCATCCAACAGAACTTCTGCATTAGAAAAATCGAGAATAGGCGAAAGCAATAGTGTTTCTAATAATGTTTTTCCCATTGGAATCTTTTCCATTACTTCCATATATTCCGCTTGATTATACAAAATAAAATCTGGACATAATTCAGGATAGACATCTTTAATTTCACCATATTTATTAACATCAAAAGGAATATATTTTTTCTTAATCAAAATTCCCACTTTCTGTCTCTCAACCTTCTCTATTGGAATATCAAATTCTAATTCCAACTGAGGTAATAGTTTTTCAAAAGCAGAATCATCAATTGTACTTGTAATAAGTTCTTCGGCAAACACTTCATTTAAACACTGATTCTCTAAAAATGTAAGTTGATCACTATTTGTTTCAATGTATTGAAGTAGTTCTGGCGTAATCTTATATCTGTCCCAATAACATTTGATATTCTCCCATTTCAGACTTACTTTTCCTTTATCCAATAACTCATCCCAAAGAATTTTCACGTCCTTATCAAAATCAGAATCGAACTTTCCACAGCATTCAGAAATATCATCTACGCAAAATTCTTCATGATTCACTAATTTCAAACAGATTTCGGTCTCTTCTGGAGCATTTTCCAACATTCTTTCTAACAAATCCATAATCTGTTCAACATCTTCCTTAGTATTATTAGGTGCTAATATAATTTCCTTCACATACTGTTTCAGATTTTCTTGTATGTATTTAATTAACGGTTCATATCCTAGTGAAATAATTGTTGTATAATTGCGAGTATCTAAACCGGAAAGCATTGTACCATCTTCAAATTCTACAATCCTACGTATCATCGTATCATTTAACTCATAGCGCTGATTTTCAAAAACATATCTCAAAACTTCCTCCGAAACATTTTCAATAGAAACATTCTTGAAAATAATTCCAAGTGTTTCAATTAAGGAAATCACCTTTTGATCTTGAATAGATGATAGCTGCTGTAATATATCTGGATTTTCCTCTATAAAGTCGCTCATCTTATTATTGTCATTTAATTCAAATAAGCGTTCTGTATCCACGTTATCAATAAGTAACTGTAAATAAAAAATTTTTCTTTCATATGTTATCGATATATCCTGGACAATATCATTCCACATATCAGGCCAACGCATTGCTAATAATTGAATCAATCTCTCTTTATATTGAGTTTGCTCAATAAATTCATCTATAAACTCCCAACTTTCCACTGTTCTATCAGATAATTGATCGATTAATATCATACGTTTTTCATTTTCATTCTCTTCAGACAATAAATATTCCAAAAGAATAAAATTGAAAATACTTTTTTGTTCGAATTCATACGGTTGTAAACGCTGTATAACCATTCCAACTTTTGTCAAGTTATAATTATATGGCAGCTTTTCCATATTTTTTACTGCCAGTATATAATTCATATCTTCTTTTGTAATGCTTGTCCCCTTAAAATAATTGATATAATTTGCGTATTTTTCATCAATGTATCCTCTTCGAAGCATAAATACGAGCAATTTATTTTCAGCCACTTTTTCAGATAGTACATTATGGACTCCAAATTTTTCTATCAACTTTTTAAGTGACCAGCCTGAAAGTTCATGTACATTCTTCTTCAAATCTTCAATTTCACTTTTTATTGAACTAACACCTTTTTCTCGAACAAATTGAAGATTTTTAATTCTCTTACTATACTTCTCAAAAATTTCCCGAAAATTATTTACAGTTTTTGATTTATCATACCCATCCCATGAATAATAACGAACAATAGGAGAATCTATACTATTTAGCATAGATAAATCAAATACATCCTCCATTATCTTATTCGTAGCGTAATGTTGCATATAATTTGCTTGTATTCGATAAGTAATTCCTTCCCAATCAACCAGTTCTCCCAGCATGGCTGTTTTAAGTTCTTTAACGTCTCTTAAACAAGCAGCATGATATTCTTTTAGTTCCTGTGTAAGCTCATTAACTTCATTCTGCCATTGCATACATTGTCTAGATATATATTTTTGCTTATCCTCAAAGGCTTGTTTCACAACTCCTCTCTCCATTTGAAGTTCGGCAAACTCCCGTGGATACAAATTTTTAAAAATAATCAATGCCATCATTGTTTCATCTGACAATTTCAGATCCTGGTCAGTGCGAATCGTTTCCTTATATACGACAAACTCATTATATATATTCTGTAAGATTCGCATATCTTCAACATATGGGGATACGTCTAATATAAATTCCTGTGAGATTTCATGAACAATCCCTTTCTTTTCAGATTCCTCAAGTTTTTGTAAAAAGATTTCCCCTGAATTCGTAGAATTTATAATTGGAATTACCGGAATAATAAATTCAAAGAATTTTGTTCTGTCTGTATCCGTAAATATATCATCTCTAATAGCATAAACAAAAACAATACGCCCTTTAATCCCGTCGTAGTTGTTCAATAATGTATTCAATTCCCGAAGATGGATAAAAATAGATGGATCTTCTAAGCGATCTAAATCCTCAAAAAATACAATTCTGTACTTTGTCTCTTCAAAGAAATATACAATTTCATCCATATTTTTATTAAATACAGTTTCCGCTACCGTTTCAGAATTTTTCACAACTGTCTCTGTTGGCAATTTTACTTCATTTACTTTAAAGCGAAACAGCACCAAACGATATGTTCGGGCGATGATTGCCAATATTCCCGCACAAAAAACAAGGAAAATACTATCCGAAACCACTGCTTTTAATCCAAATTTTCCACCTGCCTCTTCTATTTTTTCAATTATCATTTGAAAAGTATCTGGAAAAAATATAAATTCCGTCACTCCCAAAATTAAAAATATCAAAACCAAATATCCCCAGACACGTTTCCAATTAATTTTGTGTAGCTTCCGATATCTGCTCTGCGGAATCTTTTTATAATTGACTTTATAAAATAATTGCTTTAAAATTCCTAATTCAATTTCATCTTGTTTCAAAGAAATTTTCTTAGGATTCCCCTTCTCATCAGTTTCGTTTTCAACAAAAGTTGCCATTGAAACACGAAGTGATTTACTTCTAATAATTCTATGTTTTTTCAAATATGTATCAATGATACTACTCTTGCCCGCACCATATGGACCTGCTAGTGCAATATTTTTAACTTTCTTTTTCTTTATCGCCCAATGTAATGCCTTTAAATATTCAGCTCCATTTTCAATATCATCAATGGGCGCCAAATCTGTAAATTCATTTTTCTTTTTCTCTTGTATTCTATTATTTATTACTTCATGAATTTTCTCCAAAAGTGCTATCGTAAAAATCCCTCCCTCAAATTTAACTTATAGCACTATTGTATCATGAAATATTTGATGATACAAAATGAAAAAAGTTTTGCTTTCTCCTCTATTTTATCCCCACAACCACCAGCAGGCACGTCCTTCTCGCCCCTGCCAGCCGCTGATTATTTTCTTCTTCACGCTGCTGTTTTCCCTGCCGCTCGGTCTGCTGATCGCCTTCGGGCGTATGTCGAAAAACCGGATTGTGAGCGGAATTTTCCGGCTCTATATCTCCCTGATGCGCGGCACGCCTCTGATGCTGCAGCTCATGGTGGTTTACTTCGGACCGTTCTATCTGTTCGGTATGAACATCGGAAAATGGCGCTTTCCGGCGATTATCACCGGATTTGCCTTAAACTACGGCGCCTATTTTGCAGAAATCTACCGCTCCGGCATCGTTTCGATGGATCGTGGACAGTACGAGGCAGCAAAGCTTCTTGGTTATTCGAAGGGACAGACGTTTGTCCGAATTATTCTGCCGCAGGTTGTGAAACGGATTCTGCCGGCGATCACCAATGAGGTGATTACGCTGGTCAAGGATACGTCGCTGGCCTTTTCCATTTCCTATGTGGAAATGTTCACGATCGCAAAACAGATCGCGGCGGCCAAGACCACGATGGTTCCGTTCGTCGCCGCCGGTATTTTCTACTACATCTTCAACTTTGTCGTGGCGTGGGTGATGGAACTTTTGGAAAAGAAATTTTCTTATTATCATTAACTATAGAAGAGAGCGGAAAACGATATGATTTATCTGGAAATGAACCATGTAAGAAAGAGCTTTGGGGATCTCGAAGTGTTAAAAGATATTTCCCTCAAAGTAGAAGAGGGCGAGGTGCTCTCGATCATCGGCCCGTCGGGATCGGGAAAATCGACGCTGCTGCGGTGTGCGGCGATGCTGGAGACGATGGATGGCGGTGACCTGACGTATCTTGGCGAGCAGGCAGTCACCATGCAAAATGGAAAATCCGTTTATGCAAAGCCGGCCGTGCTGCGGAAAATTCAGGAAAACTTTGGAATGGTATTCCAGAGCTTCCACCTGTTTCCACATTATGATGTGATGAAAAACCTCTGCGATGCGCCGATTCATGTGCAGAAACGCAACCGTGCGGAGGTGGAAGCACAGGCAGAAGAGCTGCTGCAGAAAATGGGGCTCACAGGAAAAGAAAAGGCGTATCCGTGTCAGCTTTCCGGCGGTCAGTGTCAGAGGGTTGCGATTGCGCGCGCGCTGATGCTGAATCCGAAGGTGCTCTTTTTTGATGAGCCGACTTCGGCGCTCGACCCGGAGCTGACAGGCGAGGTGCTGAAGGTCATCAAATCTCTTGCGGAGATGAATATGACCATGGTGATCGTTACCCACGAGATGAATTTTGCCCGGGAGATTTCCAACCGCGTCATCTTTATGGAACAGGGCGTGATCGCCGTGGAAGGAACGCCGGACGAAGTCTTCGATTCCGAAAATGCCAGAATGCAGGGCTTTTTGGGAAAATTTCGTGAGAAGTAACGACGTTGCACTTGCCTAAAAAAACAACATGCGTTATACTAGAGCGTGGTTGAAACGTATTTCAAACACGCTCTTTATACGTCCCATTCTGTTTTTGGGAATGAAAAAGAGCGGGGATAAAAGAGAAACCGAATACACATTTTGACAAGAAAAGGAGAATCGTGTCTATGAGCGGAACTGACAGATATGTAAGCCCTCTTTCCGAACGTTATGCAAGCAAGGAGATGCAGTACATCTTCTCCCCGGATATGAAATTCCGTACCTGGAGAAAGTTATGGATTGCGCTGGCTGAGACAGAAAAAGAACTGGGACTTTCTATTACAGATGAGCAGATCGAAGAACTGAAAGCAAATGCCGAGAACATCAACTACGATGTGGCAAAAGAAAGAGAGAAAGTCTGCCGTCATGACGTAATGTCCCATGTGTATGCCTACGGCGTACAGTGTCCGAAAGCAAAAGGAATCATCCATCTGGGAGCAACCAGCTGCTACGTAGGCGACAATACCGATATCATTGTCATGAACGAAGCCTTAAAGCTGGTGAAGAAAAAACTGGTGAACGTTATCGCTGAGCTGGCAAAATTTGCGGATACCTACAAAGACCAGCCGACCCTTGCCTTCACCCACTTCCAGCCGGCACAGCCGACCACCGTCGGAAAACGTGCAACCCTGTGGATGCAGGAGTTCTTAATGGACCTTGAAGATCTCGAGTATGTACAGAGCACCTTAAAGCTGCTCGGCTCCAAAGGAACAACAGGCACACAGGCAAGCTTTTTAGAGCTGTTCGAAGGAGATCAGGAGACCATCGACAAGATCGATCCGATGATCGCTGAGAAAATGGGCTTCAAGAACTGCTATCCTGTTTCCGGACAGACGTATTCCAGAAAAGTCGATACGAGAGTATTAAACGTTCTGGCAGGCATTGCGGCAAGCGCAACGAAATTCTCCAACGATATCCGTCTTCTGCAGCACTTAAAAGAAGTCGAGGAACCGTTCGAGAAAGGACAGATCGGATCTTCCGCCATGGCATATAAGAGAAATCCGATGAGAAGCGAGCGTATCGCATCCCTGTCCCGTTATGTGATCACCGATGCATTAAATCCGGCCATCACCTCTTCTGTACAGTGGTTTGAGAGAACCCTCGATGACTCTGCAAACAAGAGACTTTCCATTCCGGAAGGCTTCCTTGCCATCGACGGTATCCTGGATCTGTGCATGAACGTCGTAGACGGACTTGTGGTTTATCCAAAGGTTATCTTAAAACACATGATGGCAGAGCTTCCGTTTATGGCAACTGAGAATATCATGATGGATGCGGTAAAAGCAGGCGGCGACCGTCAGGAGCTGCATGAGAGAATCCGCGAGCTGTCCATGATCGCCGGAAAACATGTCAAAGAGGAAGGCCGCGATAATGATCTTCTGGATCTGATCGCAGCGGATGAGATGTTCCATCTGACCAAAGAAGAGCTGGAAAAGACGATGGATCCGTCCAAATACACAGGCCGCGCATCCGTACAGGTTGACGCATTCCTGAAGAACGTAGTTAATCCGGTGCTTGAGGCAAACAAAGAGGCACTTGGCATGACTGCGGAAATCAACGTCTGATGCGTTTGATAAACAGAAATAATAAAAAAACAAATTTTATAAGTAATAATAAGTTTTACTTATGAAGAAAACATGGTATACTATGCATGAACGGCCGAAACAAAGAGGCCGCAAGTATACGTTGAATTAGGAGGATGTCACATGATTAAGGCAGTAGTAGGAGCAAACTGGGGAGACGAGGGAAAAGGTAAGATTACCGATATGCTCGCAAAAGAGGCAGACATTATTGTCCGTTTCCAGGGTGGTGCGAATGCAGGCCATACCATTGTAAACAACTATGGAAAGTTTGCACTTCATACCCTTCCATCCGGCGTATTTTACAGCCACACAACAAGCGTAATCGGAAACGGTGTTGCACTCAATATTCCGGTTCTGATCAAAGAGTTAAATGAGATCGTTTCGAAGGGAGTGCCGGCACCGAAGATCAAAATTTCCGACCGTGCACAGATGGTAATGCCGTACCACATCCTGTTCGATCAGTATGAGGAAGAGCGTCTGGGCGGAAAATCCTTTGGTTCCACCAAATCCGGTATCGCTCCGTTCTACTCAGATAAATATGCAAAAATCGGTTTCCAGGTAAACGAGTTGTTCGACGATGAGCACCTGAAAGAGAAACTGAAATCCGTATGCGAAACCAAGAACATTCTGCTCGAGCATCTGTATCACAAACCGCAGTTAAATCCGGATGAGATCTATGCAGAGCTGATGGAATACAAAAAAATGGTTGAGCCATACGTATGCGATACTTCCGCATTCCTGTGGAACGCGATTCAGGAAGGCAAGGAGATCCTGCTTGAGGGTCAGCTTGGTTCCTTAAAAGACCCGGATCACGGAATTTACCCGATGGTAACTTCTTCTTCCACACTGGCCGGCTACGGCGCAGTAGGAGCAGGTGTTCCGCCATATGAAATCAAGAAAATCGTAACCGTATGCAAAGCTTACTCCAGCGCAGTAGGAGCAGGTGCTTTCGTTTCCGAGATCTTCGGCGATGAGGCAGATGAGCTCAGAAGACGCGGCGGAGACGGCGGAGAGTTCGGTGCAACCACAGGCCGCCCGAGACGTATGGGATGGTTCGACTGTGTTGCTTCCCGTTACGGCTGCAGAATGCAGGGTACCACCGATGTAGCGTTCACCGTACTTGACGTACTTGGCTATCTGGATGAGATTCCGGTCTGCACAGCATACGAAGTAGACGGAAAAGAAATCCACGATTTCCCGAACACCAGCATTCTTGAGAAAGCAAAACCGGTGCTGAAAACGCTTCCGGGCTGGAAATGCGATATCCGCGGCATCAAGAAATATGAGGATCTGCCGGAAAACTGCAGAAACTACATCGAGTTTGTAGAGAAAGAAATCGGATTCCCGATCACCATGATCTCCAACGGGCCGGGAAGAGACGATATCATTTACCGCAACAAATAATTCAGGCGGTTTTTAGAGGATTTTTATGAAAAAAGCAGGACAGCTTCTCGCAGTTCTGACAGCGGCTTCCGTGCTGCTGTCGGGCTGTGAGAAGTTAAAAGATGTGACAACGACATCTGTCTATGTGAGCAAAAATGGTGTTGTGACAGAAGCTATTGTGGAAGATTACAGCAAAGACGATGATTACACGGAAGACGAACTGAAGGTCTTTGTGGAGGATGACATCAAAAAATTCACAGAGGAGCGCGGCGATGCGGATTCCGTGAAGCTGGAAAAATGCCAGATCAAAGAGGACAAGGTGGAGATCCGGATGGAATACGGAGATTACCAGTCTTACGCGGATTATCACGGAGCAGAATTTTTCGCAGGCACGCTGGATGAGGCAGAAGAAGCGGGATATGATTTTTCCGCTTCCTTTGTCGATTCTAAAGGCAATGAGGTTTCAGTCGAAGATGCGGTCAAAGGCGTTAAGCATGTACGCGTGATTGTCTGCGAGGAGCCGCTGGAAATCGTAACGGAAGATCCGGTGCTCTGCGTTTCCGGTACAGCCGTGATCAAAGGAAAAAACACGGTGGATACGGCCGGCGAGTGGACCACAAAGTCCACAGAGAGTGCTTCTGCGTCATCATCAGAGCAGACTAAGACAGAAGAAACAGAGCAGGAATATGAGCAGGACGTTCTTCTTGCCAGTCCTGTTATTGTTGTTTATGGTAAGTAAACAAATAAAATAGAGGAGTAACTAACTATGGAAAAGACAATGGACAAAATTGTGGCAGTAGCAAAATCCAGAGGTTTTGTATATCCGGGTTCCGAAATTTACGGCGGCCTGGCAAATACCTGGGATTACGGCCCGCTCGGTGTTGAGCTGAAAAACAACGTGAAAAAAGCATGGTGGCAGAAATTCGTGATGGAGAGCCCGCACAACGTAGGTGTTGACTGCGCGATCCTGATGAACCCGCAGACATGGGTAGCTTCCGGTCATCTCGGCGGATTTTCCGATCCTCTGATGGACTGTAAAGAGTGCCACGAGCGTTTCCGTGCAGACAAGCTGATCGAAGACTTCTGCGAGGAAAAAGGCATTGAAATCGAAGGCGGCAGTGTAGACGCATGGTCCCAGGAAGAGATGAAGAACTTCATCGAGGAGCATCAGATTCCGTGTCCGTCCTGCGGAAAACATAATTTTACCGATATCCGTCAGTTCAACCTGATGTTCAAAACCTTCCAGGGTGTTACAGAGGATGCGAAGAACACCGTATATCTTCGTCCGGAGACTGCACAGGGTATCTTCGTAAACTTCAAAAACGTACAGCGTACTTCCAGAAAGAAAATTCCGTTCGGAATCGGTCAGATCGGTAAATCTTTCCGTAACGAGATTACACCGGGTAACTTCACCTTCCGTACCCGTGAGTTCGAGCAGATGGAAATGGAATTCTTCGTCAAGCCCGGCGAGGACGAAGCCTGGCACCAGTACTGGATCGACGCCCGTACCCAGTGGTACCTCGACCTCGGCGTCAAGCCGGAGAACCTGCGCCACTACGAGCATCCGAAGGAGAAGCTCTCCCACTACTCCAAGCGCACCGTGGACATCGAATACAAGTTCGGCTTCCAGGGTTCCGACTGGGGCGAGCTCGAAGGCATCGCCAACCGTACCGATTACGATTTGAGCGCGCACTCCAAGCACTCCGGCGAAGACCTGAGCTACTTCAACCAGGCCACCGGCGAGAAGTACGTGCCGTACGTCATCGAACCGGCCGCCGGCCTGACCCGCTCCCTGATGTGCTTCCTCGTGG
>OGZZ01001535.1_pt1 | contig 16626 bp, 9 predicted proteins | sample 1577021 | NCBI WGS metagenome assembly OGZZ01 (sample SAMEA3541526, study PRJEB24748) | human gut metagenome | biome: human gut; feature: human-associated habitat; material: faeces | place: China | collected 2012
ATGATTCTCCAGTATTCAGCCGGCGAGCTGTTTGTACATGCCGACAAAACTCAAATGGTATTTATGGGCTTTATCGGGAAGCCGGCTGGTTATTTCGTTATCTTTTGTATCTGCTCGGTAGCCTACCTGATTGGATGGATCGTTATGAAGGCATTAGTTCCTAAATATAAACCCATTATCCTGAATTAAAAACCAACTTAAAAGAAGGATTAACTTTTAGGAATGAAGTCGAAAGTCTTTCTCAACACAGATCAACAGATTACAGTAACCTACAATGTGCAGATTATCAATCCGGCCGATCTTCTCATAGTGTAGTCTGTTAATCTGTGATGAGTTTTCTTTCCTTCAAATTTATTCATTTATTCTCCATATATTTTGAAGGGGGTACACCAAACTGTTCCGTAAAGTGCTTCCTTAATGTCCGGGCATCACTGAATCCTACTTTTTCGGAAATCTCCTGAATGGAGTAACGATTCTCCATAATCAACGAAGCAGCCTTACTCACCCGCACACTCCGGATCATATCAACCACAGATAACTCACTACGTTGCTTTACCTTCCGGTATAAAGTAGGCTGGCTCATGTGAAGTTGTTCGGCCAACATCTTAACGTTGAAGTTCTCATTAGACAGATTCTTCTCAACCACGTGAATGAGTTTTTGTATAAATTCGTCATCTGCCTCTTCATCTTCAACCGATTCTCGTTTCAACATCAATGCTTTGGTATAAATGCGTTTCAGACGTTCGCGCTGAAGAATCAGGTTCTCTACCTTTGCTTTCAATACTTCCGGATTGAAAGGCTTCATCATATAGTCATCCGCCCCACTATAAGATCCTTGCAATACATCTGCATCTTCTGCCTTGGCCGTCAACATCAGGATAGGAATATGAGCGGTCTCTTGCCGTTCACGTATCTCCCGGCAACAGGCAAACCCATCTTTAACCGGCATCATTACATCCGAGATAATCAGATCGGGTATCTCATTGGTAGCAATCCGGACCCCTTCCTCACCATCAGCCGCTTCAAGTACCGTGTATTTTGTCACAAACAAAGAGCGAATATACTGACGGACATCTACATTATCTTCAACAATCAGCAATGTTTTCTTTGTGACCGGAACTCCTTCTTCCGATTTTTCCTGTACAGATAGAGGTTGAAACTGCGGTTCCGTTTCATGCCCGCGATAATCTACTATTTCATATAAATCACCGGTAAAGTGAGATTTACCTTCCGGTATCAATAATACGAATGTAGAACCGTTTCCCGGCTCACTATCAAGAATGACCTGTCCATGATGCAGATCCATCGTATTTTTCACAATCCGCAGTCCAATGCCTACTTTGGTAGAGAAAGCCGGTGAATTATCACCCGTAATGAAAGAGTCAAAAATGCGCTTCTGAAACTCATCCGGTATTCCCTCACCCGTATCCGATACTGTTATCTGGCAAAAAGGCTTTCCATCCTGCTCCATACGGGTAAGAGTGAGCAATACCTCTCCATTGGGAGAAGTGTATTTAAAAGCATTAGATAGTAGATTTCCGACCGACGAAGTTATTTTCTCCGTATCTATCCATAGGAAAACAGGATCTTCCGGAAGTCTTACCTGAAATGTACATCCTTTTATCCCTGCCATTTGGCGAAAAGACTCTGCTACTTCTCTCACTAGCTCCACAATATCCGCTTCTGACAAACGCAGTTTCACCATCCCGGCCTCTATTTTTTGTACATAGAGCAACTGATCGACCAGTGTATGTAGCGAGGAGCTGTTTTTATACATGGTATATAGCTTGCTATACAGCGGATCGGATGCCTTTATGTGTTCCAATAATTCCTGTAATGGGGCAAGAATCAAGGTTAGCGGCGTACGTAGTTCATGTGCCGCACTTGTAAAAAAGTTCTCACGCTCCATCCGGATTTGTCGCTCTTTCTCACGCTCTAAGTTTACTGACAGAAGTTCATGTTCCATGCGCATTTCACGTTCCATACGCATCTGACGATGTTTGACAAGACGAATCAAATAAGCCACACCACCGGCCAATAACAGTAAAATAAATAATCGGAAAGGCAATGTACGACTCCAATGCGGTAGAATATGTATTTGGAGTGATGTAACCTTTCCATCTTTCCCGTCAGGATAAATATTCTTCACTTCAAATGTATAATCCCCTTCGGGTAAGTTCATATAAGTAGCCTTCTCTCCATCGTTAGAAACCAACCAATGCGTCTGATATGGTAATAAGCGGTAATTGTACTTCTGTTGTTCCTCTGCATAAGAAAGATTATTAAAAGATAAAACAAAGTCACGATTTTCATTATTCAAAGTAATCGAACTAGTATATGAAATGCCTTCTGCCAATACAGTCTGCCCATTTATTTTATCCCCAATCCCTACAGGACGACCATCTACCTCAAGTCCAGTAATAAGAACCTGATCTTCATCCAAATGACCATCCACGTCATCCGGATCAAAATAAGTGAGCGATTTATTATTGCCAAAAAATAGTGTATTATCAGCAAGTAATGCCGAACGATTGCTTCCACTTATATAATAATTATAAAAAAGGTGCTGATGCCTACTGTAACGAGAGACTCCCGAATTACTTCCCAACCAAATATGTCCTCGGTTATCTTCGACCAGACATCCTATAAAATTACTACATAATCCATTTCTAGTTGTATAATACTCACGTATTGCATCCTTTTTAGGTGAAAGAATAGCGAAACCATCCATATAACCTACATATACATTACCATCAGAAGATACTAACAAAGAACGAACCGAATTATTTTTGATATTCGCTTTCTTCTCATAGCCTGTCTCTAAAGACATCTCTCCTCTAGAATCAATTTTCAATTTGCAAACTCCTGCATTACTTGTACCTAACCATATAGTTCCGTCCTTCGTGCCGGCAATAGCTCGTATACAAATAGGAGTAGGGTCCTTAAACAAAATCTCAATAGGGATTTTTATGCAAAATCCAGAATCTATATTCAATTTCCAAACTCCATCATTAGTACCTACCCATAAATTTCGATTAGTATCCCAATATAATGCCCAAATTGACACAGTATTCACTTTACCTCTATCTTGTAAAAAATGTAATCGAAATTGTTTTGTTGCCTCATTATATGAAGTTAATGTTCCATCCCTATTTCCAAACCAAAGTGAACCTCTATTATCATTAATGGCACAAAGAACTGTATTTTTACTTTGAATATCCGGAGTACCAACCCTAGTAAAATTCATTCGTCTTCCTGGTTCAAAAGGTTGCTCACTTTTCATAATCCCTTGATGAAACGTAGCCATCCAAACATATTTTCTATTATCCATGACTATACCACAAATTTCATTATGCCTCTCTTGATGAAATTGGTTATAAAATTGTGACCGTAGATCAGAATAAATCACTCCTCCCCCATTAGTACCTATCCAAACAATCCCACTGGGGTCGTAATACGCTGAAATCATTCTTGTTTCTAAGTTGCGGTGAAGTTGTGAAGCTGTATTATAGTATATTTCTGTCATCATTCTTTTCGGATCATTCTTATCCTGAAATAATAAAGTATACCCACTCCAAGTCACTGCAAGATAACGATTATTATTAATTGGAATAACTTGAAAAACATCTGTATGGGATAGACTGTTTTCTTTATTATTTTCCTTATAAGTAATTCTGTCTATATACCCAGAAGAAACGTAATAACGCAGAATACCATGTCCAATAGTAGAAACCCATACCACTCCTTTATCATATAATACCGAAGTTGCATCCCAAGTTTTATTTTTCCACAAAGATATCTTTTTAGATTTCTCCGAAGATTCAGGCTGAAACAATAGCAAATTTCCTTGCTGTGTAACCAAACATAACATTTCATGATTATCAGTATAACACATTGCACAGAAATTATCACCAGAATCAATCAAATCTTTATACTGTTTCTCACATTTCAATTTAATCTGAACAACCTCTCCTTTCTCATTTTTAACTTCTTCCTGTGTATATAGATATAATTTATTCCCTGACAGTCCCCAAAAAGAGTTATTATCTATAGGTAATAAGTGAGAGACATGTACAGAACTATAATCCGTTGCATGGACGATCGGTATAAATTTCTCCAGCGACCGAGCAAAACAATATAAAGTATTTCCAGCGATAACTCCCAAATATCGATCTGACATCTCTACAATTTCGGAAACATACATATACGCTGGTGAAGAAGAGAAGTTTTTTATTAATTTACCATCATAACGGCTCAAGCCATTATTAGTACCAAACCACATAAAGCCATCCCGATCTTTGTAGATAGATGTAATAGTATTATCCGCCAGCCCATCCTGCATAGTTAACAGACGAATATCTCTATCAAAAAAAGCATAACCAGAAACGACCGGACAATTACATATAAACAAAACCAATAAAAAGAGATTTAGCTTCTTCATATTAATAATCAATTTATTGCAAAAGAACGAAATAAAGCCTAAACATACAAAAGAGATTCAAAAAAAACATGGTATTGAATTAAACGTGTATGCTGAATGATATAGACATGCCCCTACGTAATCTCTCAATCCCTGTACATTTGCCATGTAATTAAACCTTATGTATAACTTTAAATAAGAAACGAATGAAAAAAATTTCAATCTTATTCATGTTGTTGCTTGGCATTACTACATTATATGCACAGCAATTGAACATTACGGGTACTGTGATTGACAAAAAGCTCAACGAGCCAATCATCGGTGCCACAGTCCAAGTAAAAGGGACGAACAATGGATCCATCACGGACATGGAAGGTAAGTTTTCATTGAAAAACGTTAGCAAAGGAGGTATACTGACTGTTTCCTACATAGGTTACACCACTCAGTCAATTCCTCTCAATGGTACACAAACATCCTTCAGGATTGAGTTAAGTGAAGATTCAAAAACTCTTGATGAAGTAGTGGTAGTAGGCTTCGGTACTCAGAAAAAAGTAAATCTGACCGGAGCGGTTACAAGTGTAGATACCAAAGCACTAGCATCACGTCCGGTATCACAAGTCGGTCAAGCCCTGCAAGGTGTAGTTCCAGGCTTAAATCTATCGACTCCTGATTTAGGGGGACAGTTGGGACAAACAATGAACGTAAACATCCGCGGAACAGGAACCATTGGTAAAGGATCAAGTGCCTCACCACTTATACTGATTGATGGAATGGAAGGCAATATGAATAATCTGAATCCAGAAGATATTGAAAATATCTCTGTCTTGAAAGATGCTGCTTCTTCTTCCATCTATGGTTCACGTGCTGCATTCGGTGTTATCTTAATCACTACAAAGAAAGGAAAAGCGGGCAAAATGCAAGTGAACTATAACAATAGTTTCCGCTATTCCGGACCAACCAACCTTCCTAATCAACTTGATTCCTATCGTTTTGCCAATTATTTCAATGATGCAGCCATTAATCAAGGAGGAAGTGTGATCTTTGATGAAGAGACCATTGACCGTATCCAAAAGTATATGGCAGGCGAGATTACAACCACCACCATAGCTAACGGTACCAACTGGCATTTCCACGAAAAAGCAAATGATAACGTAAACTGGTGGAAAAAACATTTTCAATGGGCCTGGTCAAACGAACATAATATCAGTTTAAATGGAGGAACAGAGAAGTTACAATACTATGTTTCAGGGAGCTACTTAAACCAAGATGGTAATCTTCGTTATGGAAATGATAATTATAAACGTTACAACGCAACAGCAAAAGTCAATACCCAAATCAACAAATATGTAGATTTCAACATTAATACCAAATTTGTTCGTTTTGATCTTGACAATCCAGTATATCTTGAGGAAGGTGGACTTCTTTATCATGACATTGCACGTATGTGGCCTATGATGCCTTTTAAAGATCCGAACGGTTATTATATGAGAAATGGAAAACTCAATCAATTGACTGACGGTGGACGTGCCAAAACACATAATGACAATATTTATCTTCAGGGACAATTAGTTATTCATCCGCTAAAAGGATGGAATATCTATGCAGAAGCAGGTATGAGAGTCATCAACCAAAATAAGCAAACCAACCTTAATCCAATCTATGAGCACGACGTAAACGGTAATCCATTAGCATTGGCTTTCAGCGGAAGTTACTCACCAGGATCTTCATTTGCACGTTCAGCATACCACAATAGTAACTTTTATACGACAAGTGTGTACACCGATTACACATTACAAATAAAAGATCATTATTTCAAAGCTTTAGTCGGAATGAATACCGAAGAATATGTATATCGCGAACTTGCCGCACAACGTCCTGACGTGATTAGTAGTCTCATTCCAGAAATTAGTGCAGCAACGGGAGAAGATAAAATCAATAGTTCAAAATACAATGATTGGTCTACAGCCGGGTTCTTCGGACGTCTCAACTACAGTTACAAAGACCGCTACATGGCTGAAGTAAATGTTCGTTACGACGGATCATCCCGCTTTTTAAAAGATCAACGTTGGAATGTATTTCCTTCTTTCTCTTTGGGATGGAACTTAGCACGTGAATCATTCTTTGAACCAATTAACAACATTATTAATACACTAAAACCCCGCGTATCATGGGGTATGCTCGGTAACCAGAACACAGACTCTTACTATCCGTTCTATTTAACACAAAGTGTAACAGCCAATGGTGGCAATTGGCTAATGGACGGCAGTAGACCAACAACAGCCGGAGTTCCTGGAATGGTCAGCAGTACACTCACATGGGAAAAAATCTATAATACCAATTTAGGCATCGACCTTGGTATGTTCAACAATCGTCTGAACATGACTTTTGAATACTTCATACGTAGAACGAAAGACATGGTAGGCCCTGCAGCCGAAGTCGGTGCAATATTAGGAACTGCTCTGCCAAATACCAATAATGCTGAGTTGAAAAATAAAGGATGGGAACTACAGGCCAATTGGAGAGATAATATTGGAAAAGTTAACTATAATATAGGATTTAACCTTTCTGACAACCGCGCCAAAGTAATTTCATATCCAAACGCTTCTAAAGCCCTATGGGATTCTAATGGAAATACTCTTTATTACAACGGAATGACTATCGGGGAAATTTGGGGGTATGAAACTGAAGGTATTGCCAAAACAGACGCACAGATGACCGAATGGCTGGCTAGCAATGATCAGAGTAAAATAGGTTCAGTTTGGGGTGCAGGTGATATCATGTATCGAGACCTTAATGGTGATGGTATAGTAGACAAAGGAAACAGTACTGCCACAGACCATGGTGATTTAAAGAAAATCGGAAATAGCACTCCACGCCTTCGTTTCGGTTTAAGCTTAGGAGCTGACTGGAAGGGTTTCGATATTCAAATGTTTTTCCAAGGAGTCATGAAACGTGATTTATGGTTGAGCGGACCAATGTTCTGGGGAGCAGATGGAGGAGAATGGCAATCAGTAGGTTTTGACGAACATCTTGATTATTTCCGTCCTGAAAATACAACTTCTATATTCGGAGCAAATTTGAACTCCTACTATCCCAAAGCCTACTTAGGAGACAAAGGAAACAAAAACAAGCAAACTCAAACGCGTTATCTGCAAAATGGTGCTTACATGCGTATGAAAAATCTGCAAATAGGATATACATTCCCCAAAGCTTGGATGAATAAAGCAAAAATTGAAAAGCTCCGCATTTATGTCAGTGGAGAGAATTTATTCACAATCAGTGGTATTGCCGATATGTTCGATCCAGAAGCAACAGCCGGTAACGGATTTAGCAACGGAAAGACTTATCCGCTGTCAAAGACTATTTCATTTGGATTAAATATTACTCTTTAAAAAGCAAGAACAATGAAAAAGAATCTATTATATATTTTTAGTTTAGCAAGTGTTTTATGCTCTTGCAATGACTTTCTCGACAAAGAGCCACTAGATGCCGTACCTACCGACAAATATCTTTTGGCAGAAAGCGATTTAGCAGCCTATTCGGCTAATCTATATGATCAACTTCCATCCCACACTCCAGGCCAATACAGTATGGGAGTATTTGCAACAGACAATAATAGTGACAACCAAGCAGCAAGTAATCCAAACGGTTCATTTGTAAAGGGAGAAACACGTGTGGCTCAAAGTGGAGGTGCTTGGGATTTTGGGAAAATCCGGAATGTCAATTATTTCATCAATAAGGTACGTCCCCGACTGGAAGCCGGCGAACTTAGTGGAGTAGAAGCTAACAATATGCACTATCTGGGAGAGATGTATTTCTTTCGCGCTTATATTTACTTTACTAAATTAGTTGCACTCGGTGATTTCCCTATCTTAAAACATTGGATTTCGGAAGATTATGAAACAGTTAGAGAGGCAAGTAAACGGCGCCCACGCAATGAAGTAGCACGTTTCATCATACAAGATTTAGATTCTGCTTACTATTATATGAAAGCAACCCCACCAATGAGCAATCGCCTAACCAAAGACTGTGCTGCCCTCATGAAAAGTCGTGTGGCATTATTTGAAGGTACTTGGGAAAAATACCACAAAGGGACCGCACGTGTACCAGGAGGTCCGGGATGGCCAGGAGCAAACAAAGATTATTTAAAGGACTTCACTATCAATATTGATTCTGAAATTAAATACTTCCTGACAGAAGCTAAAACTGCCGCTCAAATAGTAGCTGATAAATACACTTTATTTAACGATTATCCGTCGTTATTCAACAGCCAATCATTAGCTAACGCTTCGGAAGTGTTATTGTGGAGAGCCTACGACGCCAGTTTAACTCCGGCAGTCAATCATTTTGTTGTCGGTTACATCCAACGCAATGGAGGTGGGAATACCGGATGGACTCGTAGTATGATGCAAAGTTATTTGATGGAAAATGGCTTGCCAATATACGCAAACAATTCTGGTTATCAAGGAGATAAAACTTATGAAGCAGTTGCAACCAATCGTGATCCACGACTGATTTATAATACTTTATTACCTGGAGATCTCTTATCTGAAGGAGGAAGTAACATTGAATATCTAGTCAAAGGATATGGTTATTATTATCGTGCACCAATTGTACTTGGACAGGACGAAAACAAATGTCCCACCGGCTATTCAGTAAAAAAGGGATTAGCAACAGATGCCGCACAAGGACCTACACTCCCATCAACTACAGCCTGTGTCATATTCCGTGCAGCAGAGGCATACTTGAATTATATGGAAGCTGATTATGAACTGAATAACTCGCTTGATGCCAACAGTTCCAAATACTGGAAAGCTTTACGAAATCGAGCAGGAATGGATACCGATTTTCAAAAAACAATAGACGCTACAGATCTGAGTAAAGAGATCGATTTTGCCCGCTATTCAGGTTCTGAATTTGTTTCAACCACTTTGTATAATATTCGTCGGGAACGTCGCATCGAATTTGCGGCCGAAGGATTACGCCTAAATGATCTGAAACGCTGGCGTGCATTAGACATGATGCAAGGTTATCACGTAGAAGGATTCGATTTATGGAGTGAAAATTATCAACGTTACAAAACTCCTAGCCCAATACCAGTTGCAGACGTCACTCTCTCTGTCATTAATCTGATTGAATCAGGTAACAATAATGCTAATGTATCAGCTAAATCAGAAAGTCAGTACTTACGTCCTTACCGGATCAATACAAACAACATTGCATACAATGGCTATAATTGGAACCAAAATAAATATTTAAATCCAATTGCTTTTGACCACTTCCGTCTGACGACAGCAGAAGAAGGATCAACCGACTATACAACCTCTACGATTTATCAAAATCCGGGATGGAAGATAGAAACGAGCAGTCTCCCTGAAGGAGATTAGTTTTCAGTAGATTAAATATCTTACTCAAGACAAGATCTCCTCCCCCCAAAAGGAGGAGATCTTATTATTATCAATAAAAATTGTATTCTACCCCAAAAAGAGTAACTTTACAGCATTATGAAAAATATCATCCCTCAAGCACTGCTTACCATGCCTATTTTGAGCACTGGACTACAAGCACAAGAAAAGCAACCGACTCCCAATCTAGTCTTCATCATGGCCGACCAATATCGTGGAGATGCCATCGATTGCATCGGTAAAGAACCTGTAAAGACTCCCCACCTGGACAAGCTTGCCTCCGAAGGAATTAACTTCACCAATGCTATCAGTAGTTATCCGGTATCATCGCCGGCAAGAGGAATGCTAATGACCGGTATGTATCCCATTGGCAGTAAAGTAACCGGGAACTGTAACTCCGAAACCGCTCCTTACGGAGTGGAACTTTCCCAAAACGCCCGCTGTTGGAGCGATGTGCTTAAAGATCAGGGATACAATATGGGATACATCGGAAAGTGGCATCTGGATGCACCCTACAAGCCCTATGTAGACACTTACAATAATCGCGGGAAAGTGGCATGGAACGAATGGTGTCCACCCGAACGTCGCCACGGTTTCGACCATTGGATAGCTTATGGAACATATGATTACCATTTGAAACCGATGTACTGGAATACCACTGCTCCACGAGACAGCTTCTATTATGTCAACCAATGGGGTCCGGAATACGAGGCAAGCAAAGCTATCGAATACATCAACGGACAGAAAGACCAAAAACAACCGTTTGCATTGGTGGTATCGATGAATCCTCCACACACGGGATATGAATTGGTGCCGGACCGATATAAAGAGATATACAAAGATCTGGATGTAGAGGCGCTTTGCAAAGGACGTCCCGATATCCCGGCCAAAGGTACGGAAATGGGAGACTACTTCCGAAATAACATCCGGAACTATTATGCCTGCATCACCGGTGTAGACGAAAATGTAGGGCGAATCATCGAGGCCCTTAAACAAAATAATTTATTTGATAATACGATCGTGGTCTTTACCTCTGACCATGGAATCTGTATGGGCGCTCACGAAAATGCCGGAAAAGATATCTTCTATGAAGAGTCTATGCGTATCCCCATGATTCTATCTTGGCCGGATCAAATAAAACCACGTAAAAGCGACCCGTTGATGATTGCTTTTGCCGACCTATACCCCACACTCCTGTCAATGATGGGATTCAGTAAAGAAATCCCGGAAACAGTACAGACATTCGACCTGTCCAATGAAGTACTGACCGGAAAAAACAAAAAAGATCTTGTACAACCATACTATTTCGTAAAATTCGATAACCATGCAACAGGTTATCGCGGACTCCGTACCGACCGATATACATATGCCGTACACGCAACAGACGGAAAGATCGATAATGTCATTCTTTTCGACCGTACCAATGATCCTCATGAAATGAATAACATTGCCAGCCAACAATTGAAACTTACCCATACATTTAACCGGCAACTGAAAACATGGCTTGAAAAGACCAATGACCCATTTGCCCAATATATAAAACTTAAATAATCATGAACAGAATCAACACCACCCTACTCTTACTTTTTTGCTCAGTCTATTGCTTGGCGCAACAGGCTACTATCCCCGTTCCCAAGCCCTTTCAGTTGAAATGGCATCAAGCGGAAATGGGAGCCGTATTCCATTATGATCTGCATGTGTTCGACGGAGTACGCTACGGACAAGGCAACAACCGCATCAATCCGATAGAAGATTACAACATATTCAACCCTACGGAACTAAACACAGACCAGTGGGTGCTGGCAGCCAAAGCAGCCGGATGTAAGTTTGCCGTACTGACTGCCACTCATGAAACCGGTTTCGGTCTCTGGCAGAGTGACGTAAATCCTTATTGCCTCAAAGCCGTAAAATGGAGAGACGGCAAAGGGGATATCGTCCGTGACTTTGTCAACTCTTGCCGCAAATACGGCTTACAACCGGGTATCTACATCGGTATCCGGTGGAATTCTCTTTTGGGCATACATAACTTTAAGGCAGAAGGAGAAGGAGAATTTGCTCACAACCGGCAAGCATGGTACAAACGACTGTGTGAAAAGATGGTGACCGAACTTTGTACCCGTTATGGAGATCTATACATGATTTGGTTTGACGGCGGCGCCGATGATCCTCGTGGAGACGGACCGGACGTAGAGCCTATTGTGAATAAATATCAGCCTAATTGCCTGTTCTATCATAATATAGATCGTGCAGATTTCCGTTGGGGTGGTTCCGAGACCGGTACCGTAGGTTATCCCTGCTGGTCCACCTTCCCCGCTCCCTGTTCACATCACAAACGGATAGAAAGCAATGTCGATCAAATCGAACTGTTGAAGCATGGCGACAAAGATGGAAAATACTGGGTACCGGCCATGGCAGATACTCCTTTACGTGGAGCCAACGGACGTCACGAATGGTTCTGGGAACCGGATGACGAAAACAACATCTATCCATTGAACGAACTAATGGATAAATATGAAAAATCAGTAGGACGGAACGCTACCCTGATTTTAGGCCTGACACCCGACCCGAACGGATTAATACCTACAGGAGACGAACAACGCCTGAAAGAATTCGGTACAGAAATCAATCGTCGCTTCTCTTCTCCATTAGCCCAGACATCGGGACAGAAAAAAAGTTTGACCTTGAAACTGGACAAAAAGCAACCGGTAAACTACTGCATCATTCAAGAAAACATACAGAACGGAGAACGTATCCGCCAATATAAAGTAGAAGCCAAGGTAAATGGAAAGTGGCAAACAGTTTGTTCCGGAGAATCTGTCGGACACAAACGCATCGAAAAATTCGATCCGGTAGAAGCTACGGCATTACGGCTGACCGTACTGCAATCCATTGCATTACCCGATATTATAAATTTCAGTGCTTTTTCTGTCAACTAATTCATACGCATGAAAAGATATTTCATCATAAGTTTGCTTACTTTGGCAAGTACGGTCGCTCCTTTGACGGCTGTATTTGCCCAAAGTTCTTTTATCTACGAAAAAGGTAAATCGTTTAAAGATGTAAACGCCTCTCCAATGCCTCAGGCCATCCGCCTGGACAGAACGGCAGAACCGGTCATTTATGAGAATGCAGTTCCTGAGAATGCAACCACTATATGCTACCGCATCCAACTGCCGTCTTATGTACGGGGGACATTCTTCAGTCGGGATTCCCGCCCCGGAGATTACGAATGGCCCAACAATACCAATCGCCTCTTACCTTGGATGTTCAATCATCTGACAGACCTTACCCGGGACGACTATCCGGGTATTCCTTCCAACGCACGTCCTTCTACACTGGGAGACGCTTTATTGTTGCAACTGACCGATGGAAGCTATCTGTTCACCAAAGCAATAGCGGGTGATAACAGCCTCAGCTGGTTTCAGGTAAATACCGACGGCTCGCTCAATTTATATGTATCGACATTGGGAACCGACCGGCTCGAACACAAAGTACCGGTAGCACTGGTTCAAAGTGCCGGCAACATTTATCAGGTATTCCGGGAGGCTTACGAAACCCTGATATCCGACCGGAACGTATCGGCCCTGCAAAAGCGCACGGAAAAGAACTATTTTGAGGCTCTGAACTATCTGGGATGGTGTACCTGGGAACATTACCATTTCGATATTGATGAAACAAAAATCCTGAATGACCTGGATGCCATCGAAACCTCCGGAGTTCCTGTACGTTACGTACTGATCGACGATGGTCACCTGGCCAACAAGAATCGTCAACTGACAAGTTTTACCCCCGATCCTCAACGTTTCCCGAACGGATGGGCTCCGATCATGGCACACAAAAACAAAGATAAAATACGTTGGATAGGATTGTGGTATGCCCTCTCCGGATATTGGATGGGAATCTCCCCCGATAATGATTTTCCAACCCATGTAAAAAACAGCCTCTATTCTTTCAATGGAAGTCTTTTGCCCGGTAAAAGCACCCCGAATATCGACACGTTCTACCAGTATTACGTTCACTCTCTGAAAACCCATGGATTCGATTTTCTTAAAGTAGACAATCAGGCATTCACCTTACCGCTTTACATGGGCTCTACTGAAGTCGTACGTCAGGCGAAAGAGTGTAATCTGGCATTGGAAAAGCAAACTCACGCACAGCAGGTGGGACTGATGAACTGCATGGCTCAAAACGTACTTAACACGGACCACACCCTGCATAGCGGAGTTGCCCGTGTCAGCATTGACTATAAGAAATACAATGAGAACATGGCAAAGTCGCATCTCTTCCAGTCATACACCAACACATTACTGCAAGGGCAAACCGTATGGCCGGATCACGATATGTTTCATTCCAGCGATACGATCTGTGGCAGTTTGATGGCTCGTTCCAAGGCTATTTCAGGCGGCCCGGTCTACCTGTCCGATTCTCCGAAAGAATTTGTAAAAGAGAATATTTTCCCACTGATCGATAAAGAGGGCAAAATATTCCGCCCGGAAGCCCCTGCCATTCCGACCCCGGAATCGGTACTGACCAATCCACTGCAAGACGGAAAGGCATACCGGGTATTCGCTCCTACCGGTGACGAGGCTGTATCCGTCATTTGTTATAACCTCAACACCTCACCCAAACACCGGAAAGTAACCGCCGAAATAGACCCGAAGGATTATCTGTTACGCGAAACACTGACCGGCAAACCAACACCTCAACAAAAACGAGTGATTCTATTCGATTGGAATAATCGGACAGCCACTGAACTGACCGGTAAACAGACTGTAGAACTGGATGGCTTTACCGACCGTCTATTCCATCTCTGTCCGATCCATGACGGATGGGCCGTTATCGGGATACAGGAAAAATATCTGTCACCTGCGGCCGTCCGGATTCTATCTTCGACACCGGACAAATTGGTTCTCAATGTATTGTCTCCGGGAACTCTGAAAATATGGACAGAGAACTCCGGAAAACAAGAACTGAGAAACATTCAGGTAAAGGAAACCGGAAAAATGACCATCAGAAAATAATCCTCTAATATATAATTACGATGAATAAGAAAATAATTATCCCCCTCGCACTGGCTCCATTGGCTGCCCCGGCTCTGCAAGCCCAGCACCAGCAGCCGAACGGACGTACGGACACACGCCCCAACATCATTCTCTTCATGGTAGACGACATGGGCTGGCAAGATACATCCCTGCCTTTCTGGACCCAAAAGACACACTACAACGAGGTATACGAAACTCCTAATATGGAGCGCCTTGCCAAACAAGGTATGATGTTCACCCAAGCCTATGCCAGCAGCATCAGTTCGCCCACCCGTTGTAGCCTGATTACAGGAACTAACGCCGCGCGTCACCGGGTAACCAACTGGACATATCCCAAAGGCCAGCAAACAGACCGCCCGAGCGATGTATTCAATGTAGCGGACTGGAATGTAAACGGGGTTTGCCAGGTTCCCAATATCGACCACACGTTTCAGGCAACCTCACTGGCAGAAATCCTGAAAGACAATGGCTACCACACGATTCATTGTGGGAAAGCACATTTCGGCGCCGTCAACACTCCGGGAGAAAGTCCTTATCACATGGGCTTTGAAGTCAACATAGCCGGACATGCAGGAGGCGGATTGGCAAGCTACCTGGGTGAAAATAATTACGGAAACCGGACGGACGGTAAACCGAATCCCTGGTTTGCCGTTCCGGGATTAGAGAAATACTGGGGAACCGATGATGCGGGTATATTTGAGCGGCGTGATAAGCATCAGCTTGCGCAGGCTGTTGCCGTCCTGGTCCCAATAGGCGATTTTATTGCCCTGGCGGAACGGAATGGCGTAATAGGTCTTGCCGCCGTAGTTGAATTTGGCTCCCCATATACGCCCGATGCCGGCCGGTAGGGTGTCGATGTAACGCTCGTCGTAGATGACCGTGAAGTTATCTCCTTTCTGGATGCTGAAGAAACTGATCGTCGATTGATAGATGTCCTCCATTTCGGCGGCGAGAGAGGCCGGCATGCCGGCGCCTACGATCGCCTCCCAGAGCGAGGAATCGATCGTGGCAGTCTTTTTCTGGCGACGTATTTCATACTCTTTTTCGCCTTTGGTGACACTGATCGAGTCGTCGGCCAGGCTGAAAACGACATACTGGGAGATGCTCTGTTCGTACACCAGATAGTCCAGATGGGGGGCGTTGAGCGAATCTTCGTGGATGAAAGCCGTGTAGCTGCGCCCGGCCCGGATGTTGCGGAGCGGGAATACGTCTTTGGACGCTTTGTCGAGCTGATCGATCTGGGCGGCGGAAACACCGTATCGGTTCAGAATCTGACCGAGGGTTTCGCCACGGTCGATGATCTGCTGTTCGAGCCGCTAGTTGTCGGCGGGAATGCCGTATAAAAGGTTGGGTTCTATGATTTCATCGGAATTTTCTTCGGCATCCGTTGCCGTGCGGCCGCATCCTGCTAAAAAGAGCAGGCCTGCTAACAATGCGGCAGCTGGTTTCAGTTGTTTGATCATGTTAATAATTAAGGTATAAAACTGCGAACCGGGTCAAATTTTTTGGAGTCCGGTCGGGATGTATCCTGATTTTTAACGGAAGTTTTCTTCCGGTAAAGATAAGAAAAAAAACAAAATTTCCGCTGCTCTGCGGTCGGATTATCCAAGTTTTGGGGTGTTTCTTTTGTAATTCATTGAATTGTTGCTATCTTTGATTGCTATAAACCAGTATTGAGAATGTCGAATTTTTTTTTGATGCCTGTTTCTTTCCTTTATAAGTTGGCCATTTCTTCTGACAATGGAACCCCTTGTTGATG
>OGZZ01001541.1_pt1 | contig 16587 bp, 15 predicted proteins | sample 1577021 | NCBI WGS metagenome assembly OGZZ01 (sample SAMEA3541526, study PRJEB24748) | human gut metagenome | biome: human gut; feature: human-associated habitat; material: faeces | place: China | collected 2012
GGTCACCCAATGGCGGGCACGCAGTTTTCGGGCTTCAAGTACGCCAAGGCGAACCTCTTCGTGGGCGCGCCGATGGTGCTCGTGCCGCCGCGCTTTGACGACATTGAATTACTCAGCCATGTGAAAGACCTGCTCTCGCCCGCGGGCTTTGGAAGCTACTCCGTCACAACCGCCGAGCAGCACGACGAGATGATCGCCTTCACCTCGCAGCTGGCGCATGTGGCGTCCAACGCCTACATCAAGAGCCCTACAGCGAAAAAGCACAAGGGCTTTTCCGCCGGCAGCTACAAGGATATGACGCGCGTTGCCTGGCTCGCACCGCACATGTGGGCGGAGCTCTTCATGGAAAACAAGGAATTCCTGCTCAAGGAGATCGACTGCTACATCGAGCACCTGAGCGAATACAAGACCGCCATGGAAAATGACGACGAAGAGACCCTTATCCGACTTCTGGACGAGGGCAAGAAGAGAAAGGAAGAGGTGGACGGCTGATGCGAAGCATCCATATCAAGGCCTCGCGCGAATACGACGTGCTGGTCGAGCGCGGCTTACTCGACCGCGCGGGCGAGCTTCTCCGGGAGGTCAGCGCCCCCGGCATGGCCGCCATCGTGTCGGACGACACGGTCTACGCGCTCTACGGCGAGCGCACGGTCAAGGCCCTTGAAAAGGCGGGCTACCGTGTGCACTCTTTCACATTCCCCGCGGGCGAGGGGAGCAAGAACCTCTCGACCTACGCCGATGTGCTGCACTTCCTCGGTGAGCACCGCTTCAGCCGCAGCGACGTGGTCGTTGCGCTCGGCGGCGGCGTGGTGGGCGACCTCGCGGGCTTTGCCGCGGCGACGTATCAGCGCGGCATGGGCTTTGCCCAGATCCCGACGACGCTGCTGGCCGCGGTCGATTCGTCCGTCGGCGGCAAGACCGCCGTCGACCTGCCCACGGGCAAGAATCAGGCGGGCAGCTTCTATCAGCCCTGCATCGTGATCTGTGATCCCAACACGCTCGAAACGCTGCCCGAGGAGCAGTACCGCTGCGGCTGCGCCGAGATCATCAAGTATTCGATGCTCGGCAATGCAGCGTTCTTTGAAGAACTCTACAAAACGCCCGTGCGTGAGCAGTACGAGCACGTCATCGAGGTCTGCGTGCAGATGAAGCGCGACATCGTCGGCGCGGACGAGTACGACCTCGGCCGCCGCCGCACGCTGAACTTGGGCCACACGTTTGGTCACGCGGTGGAGCAGTGCAGCGATTTTTCTCTTCTGCACGGCGAGGCGGTCGCCATCGGCATGGCGACGGTCACGCGCGCGGCAGTCAAGCGCGGCATTTGCGGCGAAGAGACGCTGGCGCGCCTGCTCGACATTCTGCACCGCTATGGTCTGCCGACCGAGACGGGCTACGAACTCGGCAAGCTCTATGAGGCCGAGCTCGTCGACAAGAAGATTTCCGGCGGCAAGATGCACCTCATCGTGCCGGAAAAGATCGGTCAGGTGCGCATGGAGACGATCCCCGTCGAAGCCCTGCGCGACTGGATGCAGGACGGTGGCATCCGATGAAAAGAACCATCATACCCGGCGCGCGCACGGGACGTGTGCGCATCCCGGCATCCAAATCGCAGGCGCACCGGCTGCTGATCTGCGCGGCGCTCGGCGAGGAGAAGACCGAGGTCGTCTGCGACGGCATTTCCGCCGATATTGCGGCCACGGCGAAGTGCCTGAGCGCGCTCGGCGCGAAAATTGAAGAAATGGAGACGGGCTTTCTCGTCTCTCCGATCAAAAAAGTGCCCGAGGGGCGCTGCGACCTCTACTGCGGCGAGAGCGGGTCGACGCTGCGCTTCCTGCTGCCCATCGTCGGCGCGCTCGGCGAACAGGCGGTATTCCACCGCGAGGGGCGGCTGCCCCAGCGCCCGCTCGCCCCGCTGGATAGCGTTTTAAAAGAGCATGGCATGACGCTCCGCGAGGACGGCGACCTGCTGTATTGCAGTGGACAGCTGATCGGGGGAAACTATACGATCGCAGGCAATGTGTCCTCTCAATATATTTCGGGCCTTCTCATGGCGCTGCCGCTGCTGATCAGAGACAGTCTTCTTATGGTGTCCGGCCCACTGGAATCCGCGGCTTACGTCGCCATGACGGAGGATGCACTTCAGCTTTCCAAGCTGACCATCCCCAAAATGGGAGCGATGTGGGCGATTCCCGGTCAGCAGAGATGTCATCTGCCGAAGCGCACGGTCGTCGAGGGCGACTGGTCGAACACGGCGTTCTTCCTCTGCATGGGTGCGCTGTCGAAAGAGGGTGTGACCGTCGAGGGGCTGAATTTGCAGTCCTCGCAGGGCGACCGCGGCGTGCTGGACGTTTTGCGCCGGTTCGGCGCGGAAGTCACGGAGCACGGTGACGCCGTGACGGTCAGGCGCGGTGCGCTGCATGGTGTGATGATCGACGCCGCGCCCATCCCCGACCTCATCCCCGTGCTGAGTGTCGTTGCGTCGGTCGCAGAGGGGGAGACGCGAGTCGAAAACGCCTACCGGCTGCGGCTCAAGGAGTCTGACCGCCTCAAGAGCACGGCAGATCTCCTGCGCGCGCTCGGCGGACGAGTTGAAGAGAAGGAAGACGGCCTTGTCATCACGGGCGTTCCCGCGCTGCACGGCGGCGCGGTCGAAACGCAGAACGACCATCGCCTCGCGATGTCTGCCGCCACGGCGGCCTGCGCCGCGACGGGCGAGACCACAGTCGACAACGACGGCTGCGTGGCAAAGTCCTATCCCCGCTTTTGGGAGGATTTTAGCAGCTTGAAAGGAGAAGGTTTATGAGCAGCACCTACGGCGAAAATCTGCATCTGACCATCTTTGGCCAGTCGCATTCCCCTGCCATCGGCGTGACGGTCGAGGGCATCCCCGCGGGCGAGAAAGTTGATCTGGACGAACTCCAGCGTTTTCTGAATCGCCGCGCGCCGGGCAAAAACGTCTGGTCGACGCCGCGCAAGGAGGCCGACGCGCCGGAGATCCTCTCCGGCCTTGTGAACGGCTATACCTGCGGCGCGCCGCTCACGGCCATCATCCGCAATACGAACACCCGCTCGCAGGATTACGCGAATCTTGCTGTCACGCCGCGCCCCGGTCACGCGGACTACACCGCCGAGGTCAAATACGGCGGCTATCAGGACCGCGCGGGCGGCGGACACTTTTCAGGCCGCTTGACCGCACCGTTGTGCATCGCGGGCGGCATCTGCCTGCAAATTCTCGCGCGCGAGGGCATCACGCTTGTGAGCCGCATCGCCTCCATTGCGGGCATTACTGACGAAGGTGAGCTGACAGGCTCGCTTGCTGGCAAGGAGTTCCCCGTCGTCAGCGATGCGCGCGGCGAGGAGATGCGCGAAGCCATCGCACAGGCGCGCGAGGCTGGTGACAGCGTCGGCGGCCTCATCGAATGCGCAATTTTCGGGGCGCCCGCGGGCCTTGGCGATCCGATGTTCGGCGGCATGGAAAATCGCATCGCCGCGGCGGTTTTCGGCATTCCGGCGGTCAAGGGCGTTGAGTTCGGCGCGGGCTTTGGCGTGGCGAGCCTTCGCGGCAGCGAGGATAACGACGCCTTTACGGTCGAAAACGGCAAGATCATCACTGAGACGAACCATTGCGGCGGCATTCTTGGCGGTATCACGAACGGCATGCCCATCGTGTTCCGCGCGGCGTTCAAGCCGACGCCATCCATCGCGCGCGAGCAGCAGAGCGTCAATTTGCAGACGATGGTGCCGGAGAAGATGGCCGTCACGGGCCGCCACGACCCGTGCATCGTGCCGCGCGCCGTGCCCTGTGTGGAGGCGGCGGCCGCCATCGCGGTCTATGATGCGTATCTATCGCGCAAAAAGGAAATGAGGTAAGGGAACATGGACTTAAACGACTATCGAAAAGAGATCGACCGCATCGACGATCAGCTCATCGCGCTCTTTGCCCAGCGCATGGAGACCGCCGAAAAGATCGCGGAATATAAAAAGGCCAACGGCCTGCGCGTGCTCGATGCGCGCCGCGAGAAGGAGAAAATGCGCGAGATTCTGGACAAAACGCCGGACGACCTGCGCGAATACGTCTCCTCGCTCTACTCCCTCATTTTCGAGCTGAGCCGCAGCCGCCAGAGCTGTCTGCTCGGCACGAAGGGTGATCTGCCCGCGAAAATTGCCGAGGCCATCGAAAAGACGCCGCAGCTCTTTTCCGAGGACGCCGCCGTCGCCTGTCAGGGCGTGGAGGGCGCGTATTCCGAGCAGGCGTGCGAGCGGCTGTTCAAGCGCCCGAGCACGTTTTTTTTCAGTTCCTTCGAGGCGGTGTTCTCCGCCATTGAAAAGGGCCTCTGCCGCTACGGCGTGCTGCCGCTGGAAAACAGCACGGCGGGCAGCGTGAACGCGGTCTACGACTTGATGACGCAGCACAACTTCCGCATCGTGCGCTCGGTGCGCATCAAGGTTGACCATAATCTTCTCGCCAATCCCGGTGCGAAGCTCGAAAACATCCGTGAGATCTACTCACATGAACAGGCCATCAGCCAGTGCGCACACTTTTTACAGGGGCTTCCCAATGTGAAGGTCATCCGCTGCGAAAATACCGCGGTGGCGGCGCGCATGGTGGCCGAGTCCGGCCGCGACGATGTGGCGGCGCTGTCGTCCCGCGCATGCAGAGAGCTCTACGGCCTTGACTGCCTCGCCGCCTCTGTGCAGGATCAGGGCAATAACTTCACGCGCTTCATCTGCATTGCGAAAAACCTCGAAATTTACCCCGGTGCAGACCGCACGAGCCTGATGATGGTGCTGCCGCACCACCCCGGTTCGCTCTACAAGGTGCTCTCGCGTTTCAACGCGCTCGGCGTCAACATGAACAAGCTCGAGAGCCGCCCGATGCCGGACCGCAACTTCGAGTTCATGTTTTACTTCGACCTTGAAACCTCGGTCTATGCCCCGCAGTTCACCCAGCTCATGGGCGAGCTGCCCGAGCTGTGCGAGGAGTTCACGTATCTTGGCTCTTACAGTGAGGTGGTTTGAATGAAGCGCTGCGGATTACTCGGTGAAAAGCTCGGCCACAGCTATTCGCCCGCTATCCACGCGGAGCTGGCGGACTATGAATACCGGCTCTATGAGGTCGCGCCCGAAAAGCTCAGCGAATTTCTGACGGGCGGCGGCTTTGACGGCATGAACGTCACCATTCCCTATAAAAAGGCCGTCATCCCGTACTGCGCAGAGCTTTCACCCATTGCGCAAAAACTCCAGAGTGTGAACGTGCTGGTCAGGCGTGAGGACGGCACGCTGTACGGCGACAACGCCGATGCCTACGGCTTTGCCGGTATGGTCAGGGCGAGCGGCATTCAGATCGATGGCAAAAAGACGCTCGTGCTCGGCTCCGGCGGCGCCTCCTCGACGGTCTGTGCCGTGCTCGAGGAGATGGGCGCGCGCAGCGTGACCATCATCTCCCGCAAGGGGGAGGACAACTACAACAATCTGGATCGTCACGCGGACGCGGAGGTCATCGTGAACACCACGCCCGTCGGCATGTACCCGAACTGCGGCGTGTCGCCCGTCGACCTGTCGCTCTTCCCGAAGCTCGAGGGCGTGCTCGATATCGTCTACAACCCCGCGCGTACAGCGTTTGTCTTGCAGGCGGAAAAGCTCGGCATTCCTTATATGAGCGGGCTCTACATGCTCGTCGCGCAGGCTAAGCGCACGGCGGAGGTCTTTGAAAACCGCGACATCCCCGACAGCGAGACCGAGCGCATCTGGAAAAAGCTGAGCCTTGAGATGCAGAACATCGTGCTCGTCGGCATGCCCGGCAGCGGCAAGAGCACCGTGGCCGCGCGCCTTGCTGAGAAGCTTGACCGCATCGCGCTTGACAGCGATGCCGAGATCGAAGAGAAAAACGGTATGAGCTGTGCCCAGCTCATCGAAAAGCACGGCGAGGCGGAATTCCGAGAGCTCGAGAGCGAGGCCATTGCCGCGCTCGGCAAGCGCTCGGGAGCGGTCATCGCTACGGGCGGCGGCTGCGTGACGAGAGAGGAAAACTACGATCTTCTGCACCAGAACGGCATCATTTTCTGGTTGAAGCGTGATATCGACCAGCTGCCGCGCGAGGGGAGGCCTCTTTCGGCGGGCGACCTTGCGGCGATGTACGACAGGCGCAAGGCCTGCTACGAAAGATTTGCCGACCACATCGTCGACAACAACGGCACAGTGGAGGATACCGTGCAGGCAATTTTGGATTGCCTGAAATAAAGGACAAAACTGCCCGCCGCAATTTTGCGGCGAGCAGTTTTTGCGCGATGGCGGCAGCTACGGCAGGGGATGGCGGGTGCGCTGCGCAAGCGCGGCGAGCTGGACGGCCTGGACGACCTCGTGGCGTTCGCCGACAAGCTGGAGCGCAAGCGCTTCGTCATAGCATCTCGCGCAGCTCCGCCAGTCGATCACCTGCACACGCAGGGCGAGGGACTCCTCACTGCACGGCACCACCGGCGCGGTCAGGTCGAGCAGCACCGCGCCGAACGAGATGTCGGGGTCCTTCGTGCCGGTGAGCCGGAGTGAGCCGTCCGCCATCAGCGAGAGCAGGACGCGACCGCCGCAGCCGCGGCGCAGCGCATGTGTGAGCACGCGCTCAAAGTCCTCCCGCTCACCGAAATCGCGCAAAATCGCGGCCTCAAATGTATTCAAAACAGACCACCTCGCCATATGGTATGCAAAAAGTCCATCAGACAGCACAAAAAGCGGAAAGTCCTGTGACTTTCCGCTTTTCATTTCAATTTGGACTAACTTAGATGTGGACGACCTTCAGCTCACTTGCCTCGAAGAGACCGAGGCGCTTGCCGACGTTGACATATACCTGCGGGTCGCCGCTCGTGCAGATGACGAATTTACCCTTTTTCTGCGGATTGAGCGCGCTCTGCTCGGTGAGGTATGCCTTGACGGCGTTTGCCTGCTCGAGCGCGGGGTTGATGAGGTGCATTTCGGGATAGCACTCGTGGAAGTTCTCTTCCACGATGGGATAGTGCGTGCAGCCGAGGATCAGGTTTTCGACCTTTTCGCGCGCGAGAATGTTGTCGACCTGCGTACGGATCTCAGTGTTAATGTCGTGCTGGTTGAAGTCGCCGCGGTCAACGAGTGCCGCGAGCAGGGGAGAGCCCTTGCCGACGACCTTGCACTCGGGATCACCCTCATGGATGAGCTCGGCGTACTTGCCGGAGGCAACAGTGAACTCCGTCGCGATGAGGCCGACGCTCTTGAGATGCTCGCGCAGGACGTATTTGGCAGCTTCTTCCACGATGCTGACGATCTTGTAGTCGAAGCAGGGACGCAGGCGGTCGGCCATGGTGGAGATGGTGTTGCAGGCGATGGCAGTGCACTTGACACCGTTGTCGCCGAGGAACTGGAGCATGTGGCTGCTCAACTCGAAGATCTGGTCAGAGGTCTTGTTGCCGTAGGGGCAGTTGGCACTGTCGCCAAAATAGATGATATCTTCGCCGGGGAGAATGCGCTGTAATTCGCGCACGACGGTGAGACCGCCGATGCCGCTGTCCATCACGCCGATGGGGTTGCCTGCGTTCAACATGGTTGAAAGCCTCCTTTTTTTGTCTATAAATATTGTACCACGCGCACACAAAAATGCAAGGGATAAATCATTTTTGCTGTTTGTAACAAATCTTGGGAAAAGGATTGCAATTTTGCCCTCACCTGATAAAATAGTATTTGGTGTGAGTTGGGTATTTTACAGCCCGAAACCTGCGCCGCGCGGCGGCATAATACAGAAGAAGAGGTTTGAAACGCTTATGACGATTTTCAACTTGATCACCCTCTTTGGCGGTCTGGCGCTGTTCCTGTACGGCATGCGCCTGATGGGCGACGGACTGAAAAAAGGCTCATCCGATGCCTTCAAGCGCGCGATGGAAAAGGTGACGAACAATCCGCTCGTCGGCTTTCTGCTGGGCCTTGTGGTCACGGCGGTCATCCAGAGCTCTACGGCGACGATCGTGCTGACGTCGGGCCTTGTCGGCGCGGGCGTGATGTCGCTGCACCAGTCGATCGGCGTCATTCTGGGCGCGAATGTCGGTACGACGATCACGGGCCAGATCATTCGCCTTCTCGACGTGAACGCATCGGAGACATCGCTGCTCAATTTCTTCAAGCCCTCGACGCTCGCGCCCCTTGCGGCGATTATCGGCATCCTCTTTCTAATGGCGGTCAAGACCCGCCAGTCCGATACCATCGGCTCGATCGCGATGGGCTTCGGCATCCTCTTCACCGGCCTTCTCAGCATGACCGCGGCGGTGAGCCCGCTGTCGGAATCTGAGACGTTTGCCAACATGTTCTACCAGCTCTCGGGTAAGCCGGTGCTCGGATTCCTGCTCGGCGCGGGCGTTGCGTTCCTGCTGCAGAGTTCGTCGGCGACCATCGGTATTTTGCAGGCCATTGCCACGACCGGCGCGCTGACGTTCTCGTCCGTTTACGCCATCATCATCGGCGTCAACATCGGCGACTGTGTGACGACGGCCATCGTCTGCTCCATCGGCTCGAAGGCCGATGCCAAGCGCACGGGCGTGATCCATATCCTCTTCAACATCGCCGGTTCGATCCTCGTGATCGTGGGGCTGATGCTGCTGCACTCGTTCGGTGTGCTCGATGCCCTGTGGGACGAAGCGCTTTCCTCCGGCGGCATCGCGAATGTGCACACGGTGTTCCGTCTTGCTTCGGCCATCGTGCTGCTGCCGGTGTGCTGCCAGTTTGAAAAGCTCTCGCGCAAGCTCGTCAAGGACGATGTGCGCCTTGGCGAAAATGTCGACCACGAGCTTTCGCTGCTCGATGAAAAGTTCTTCACCTCTCCCGCCATCGCGCTCTCGGGCGCGGGTGAGGCCATCACCACCATGGCGCGCCTTGCGCGCACAGGCGTGATGAGCGCGATGGGCGTGCTCGAGCAATACGATGCCCACACGATCAAGGTCATCAACGAGAACGAAGAGCACATCGACAAGCTCGCCGACCATGTGGACAACTACCTCATCCGCCTGTCGCCGCACATGCCGAGCGGACACGGAAGCGACATGCTCAACTACTATATCCAGTGCTTCGGCGAGTTTGAACGCATCGGCGACCACGCCGTGAACCTGACGGAAAATGCGCAGGAGTTCCTTGACCGCAGCGCGAGCCTGTCGCCCACGGCACATCAGGAGCTCATGGTGCTGCGCGAGGTGCTCGGCGAGATTTTAGATTACACCTACAAGGCCTTTGCCGCCACGGACTACGAGGCCGCGCGCCACATCGAGCCGGTCGAGGAGGTCGTGGACGACCTTGTCGCCACGCTGCGCGCCAATCACATCCGCCGCGTGCGCGACGGGCAGTGCACAGTGTACGCGGGCCTCACGTTTCTCGATATCCTCGTCAATGTGGAGCGCATCGCCGACCAGTGCTCGAATGTCGGCGTTTTCACGCTCTCGATGTTCGACGAGCACATCATGAACAACCACCACGACTATATTCAGGCGCTGCACCAGGGCAAAGACCCGGTCTTCAACCGCGCCTATCAGGAGACGCACGACAAGTATTTCGGCGAGCTCAAGCGCATCGAGCGCAGCAAGTGAGCCGCGCCGGATATGCGCGCCCCTGATTTAATGGAAAATAACGATCAATGCGACTTTTGTGCGCCGCGGCTTGCGTTTGCCGCGGCGCTTTGCTATAATGCAGTGCATAATAGCAGCGTGATTCTCTGCAAAGGAGCATGAAACTATGAAAGCGATTCTTGATGAAATGCTCGCGGCCCTTTCGCGCGGCGAGCGTGTGGTGCTGAGCAGCATTCTGGCGTCTTCGGGCTCTGTGCCGCGCGGCGCGGGCGCGAAGATGGCTGTCTTTGAAGATGACCGCGTGCTCGGCACGATTGGCGGCGGCGCAGTGGAGCGGCTGAGCATCCAGCGCGCGCAGGACGCGCTCAAAAACGGTGGCAGCAACGAGCTCAAGTCCTACAACCTGCACCCGAGTGAAGTGGCCAGCACGGGCATGATCTGCGGCGGCGCGGTGACGGTCTACTTCCAGTTTTTCGCGCCCGAGCAGGCGGCGGATATCGCGGTGCTCAAGCGCTGGCGCGAAATGCTCGATAAAGACGTCGACCTCTGGCTGCTGCTGTCTCTTGACGGCGACGGCGTGAACGAGTTCCACGTCGTCACGCGCGAGGAGATCCCGCAGGACAAGGCGGACTATTTTTCTGCCAAGGCCGTGTGGAAGAACGGCATTTATGTCGAGCCGCTGTGCCACGCGGGCAGCGTGTATATCTTCGGCGGCGGCCATGTGGGCCGCGCGCTCGTGCCGGTGCTGGCGACGGTGGGCTTCCGCGTGGTGATGTACGACAACCGTGAGGAGCTTGCGAAGAAAGAAAACTATCCCATGGCGAGCGAGGTCATCTTCGGCAGCTTTTCCGATATTTCCGGCAAGGTGGCGCTCACGGCGAACGACTATGCCGTCGTGATGACGCCGGGCCATCAGGCGGACTATGAGATCCTCTCCCAGGTGCTGGGGAGCGATGCGACCTATATCGGCTGCATCGGCAGCCGCACAAAGGTCGCCAAGACGCGTGAGCGCCTCAAGTGTGACGGCTATACCGAAGAGGACATCGCGCGCGTCCACGCGCCCATCGGCCTTCCGATTCTGGCTGAGACGCCGGAGGAGATCGCCATCAGCATCGCGGCGGAGATGATCGAGCACCGCGCGCGCCTCGCCGGACAGCGGCACTGAGGGTGCGTATATGCAGATCGCACCGCTTTTGCACGTCGGCCGCGGCGTGACGGCCATCATCGGCGGCGGCGGAAAGACGACGCTGATGGAAACGCTCGCCGGGGAGCTTTCGAAAAAGGGTAAGGTCATTATCACGACCACAACGCACATCTGCCGTCCGAAGCAGTATGAAACGCTGCTGGATGCGGACGAGACCGCCGTTTCGGCGGCATTGGAGCGGTCGGGCATCGTCTGTGTTGCCTCGCAGGCGGAGAGCGGCAAGCTCTGCGCGCCGTGGCTCTCAATGGGCACGCTGGCGCAGCTTGCGGATTTTGTGCTTGTCGAGGCGGACGGTGCCAAGCGCCTGCCGCTCAAGGCGCACGCTTCCCATGAGCCGGTGATCCCGGAGGAGGCGCAGCGTGTCATCATGGTCATCGGCATCGACGGCGTCGGCAAAACCATCCGCGAGACCTGCCACCGCAGCGCGCTCTACGCGCAGCTCGCGGGCGTGGATGAGGAGACGGTCGTCACGCCGCAGCTTGCCGCGCGCGTCGTCAACGCCGAGGGTTACGGCGACCGCGTTTATATCAACAAGGTGGAGTCTGCCGCCGATTATGAAGCGGCGCAGGCCATGGCAAATGAATTTTCCTGCCCGGTCATCGCGGGCAGTCTGCATCAGGGGGTATATGTATGCTTGCATTGATTCGCGGCGCAGGAGACATCGCGAGCGGCGCGGCCATGAGATTGTGGCGCTGCGGGATCGACGTGGTGATGACCGACCTCGCCCGCCCGACGGCCATCCGCCGCACGGTGGCGTTTTCCAATGCCATCGTCCACGGAGAGACAACGGTCGAGGGCCTGCGCGCCGTGCGCGCGGAGAATGCCGCGGAGGCGAAGAAGCTGCTGCAAGACCTGCAAAGCCGCAACGAGCGTATGTTTTTGCTGACCTTCATCGTGGTCAATACGGCAGGCAGCCGCCAGCAGCTTGACAACAACGTATTTCAGGCGGCCTCCATCGCCCAGAAGTACAACTGCCAGCTTACCCGCCTTGATTTCCGTCAGGAGGAGGGGCTGATGAGCAGCCTCCCCTTGGGGCTGAACCAGATCGAGATACAGCGGGGCCTGACCACCTCCAGCGTCGCCATTTTCATCCCATTTACCACGCAGGAGCTGTTTCAGGACGGCAAGGAAGCTCTGTACTGCGGGCTGAATGCGCTGTCGAACAACCTCATCATGGTAGACCGCAAGCGTCTCAAGAACCCCAACGGCCTCATCCTTGGTACGCCCGGCAGCGGCAAGAGCTTTGCGGCGAAGCGGGAGATCTCCAACGTGTTCCTCGTTACCGACGACGACATCATCATCTGTGACCCCGAAGCTGAATACGGACCGCTTGTGGAGCGTCTGCACGGGCAGGTCATTAAAATCTCCCCAACAAGCCCGCACTACATCAACCCTATGGACTTAAACCTCAATTACAGCGACGATGAGAACCCGCTGAGCCTGAAATCCGACTTCATCCTCTCCCTCTGCGAGCTGATCGTGGGCGGCAAGGACGGCCTCATGCCGGTGGAAAAGACCATCATCGACCGCTGTGTGCGCATGGTGTACCGGGATTATCTCAGCGACCCTGTGCCGGAGAATATGCCGATTCTGGAGGACTTGTATAACGAGCTGCGGCGGCAGGAGGAAAAGGAGGCGCAGTACATCGCCACGGCTTTGGAAATCTACGTTTCCGGCTCCCTCAATGTGTTCAATCACCGCACCAACATCAACATTGAAAACCGCATTGTCAGCTTCGACATCAAGGAGCTTGGCAAGCAGCTCAAGAAGATCGGGATGCTCATCGTGCAGGACGCCGTGTGGAATCGAGTGACCATCAACCGGGAAGCCCACAAATCCACCCGCTACTACATTGACGAAATGCACCTTTTGCTGCGCGAGGAGCAGACGGCGGCCTACACGGTGGAGATTTGGAAGCGCTTCCGCAAGTGGGGAGGCATTCCCACCGGCATCACCCAGAACGTCAAAGACCTGCTCTCCTCCCGCGAGGTGGAGAACATCTTTGAAAACAGCGATTTCATCCTCATGCTCAATCAGGCCAGCGGCGACCGACAGATTCTCGCCAAACAGCTCAATATCTCCCCGCATCAGCTCTCGTATGTCACCCACAGCGGTGAAGGCGAAGGGCTGCTTTTTTACGGCAACGTCATTCTTCCCTTTGTAGACCGTTTCCCCCGCGGGGAACTCTATGACCTGCTCACCACCAAGCCGCAGGAACAGACTGCATAACAAAACAAGAAAGGAATTGCACGATGGAAAACAAACTGATGATTTTTGAAAACGAAGCCTTTGGAAAGGTGCGAACGCTGAACCTCAACGGCGAGCCGTGGTTTGTAGCGGCGGATGTGTGCAAAGCGCTGGAACTGGGGAATCCGAGCATGACGGTTGAGCGTCTGGATGATGATGAAAAGGGTATCAGCACTATTGATACCCTTGGCGGAAAACAGCGCATGGCAATCATCAACGAACCCGGACTGTATTCGCTGGTGATCACCTCCCGCAAGCCGGAGGCAAAGGCGTTCAAGCGCTGGATCACCCATGAGGTCATTCCGGCCATCCGCAAGCACGGCGTGTATATCACCGACGAGAAGCTCAAGCTGTTCGCCGAGCACCCTGAGCTACTGGACGCGCTGATGAAAAGCCTCTACGCCGCCCATGCGGAGAACCTGCGGCACAGGGCGGAGCGCCAAACGCTGCTGCCCAAGGCGGATTACTACGACGCCTTTATGGACGCGGACGGCTGCACCAACCTTCGCACCACGGCAAAGGAGCTGAATGTGCCGGAGCGCTGGTTTGCCCGCTTTCTCCAGCAGACCGGCTTTCTCTACCGCAGCCCTGCGGGGAACCTCATGCCCTACGCCATCCCCCGCAACCGCGGGCTGTTCCGCGTGAGGGATTATGTCCGCAACGGTCACAGCGGCGCGTACACCCTCATCACCCCCATGGGCAAGAGCCTGTTCCGGGAGCTGCTCCGCTGCGGCGAGGCGCTTCCAACTGATTGATTAAACGAATAAGGAGCGTAACACCATGAAAAAAGAAAATCTGTACCTGATCCACGGCGAGGACTATCTGCGCCACATCGAGGAAAAGCTGGAGCTGCTGTGGATGGCGACCATCCTCATGCACTACATCAAAAACGGAGCCGAGAAGGACGGCTATCTGGACCTTGTACGCAGATCCACCCTCGACTTTGACGAGCGCTGCGAGGAGATGTTCAGTTCTTGGGGCAGGGCGCTCAATTACCTCAAGTCCCGTGACCTTGCGGACCTGTCCGACCTCATCGAAAACGACCTGATCGAGCCGGAATACGCCGGTTACGTTCCTGCGGATAATCCCTGCTGCCCCGGCGAACGCTGCTGCGAGTATGCCGAGCGCATCGAGCGCGAATACGCCGCAGAGCGTGAGGCGGACGAGGACAATGAGGACGCCGACGTATTTGAGTACGACGGAGAACCGGCCATATCTGAGCTGACCGGCGTGTGCAGGGACATCCTCACTGCTGTCGAGGGGCTTACCTCGCTTCTAAGGGATGAGTTCGACTATGCAGGCTGACCGCATCTACTGCGGCGACGCCCTGACCGTGCTGAAAACCCTGCCGGACAATTCCGTGAACTGCTGCGTAACCTCGCCGCCGTACTACGCCCTGCGGGATTACGGCGTAGACGGGCAGATCGGGCGGGAGGAAACCCCGGCGCTGTATGTGGAGCGCCTGACTTCCATTTTCCGGGAGGTCAGGCGCGTTCTCACGCCGGATGGAACACTCTGGCTCAACATCGCGGACACCTATGCCGGAAAGGGTAATCAGGGAGAAAGCCTCGACCCCAAGTACCCAAACGGCAGGGCCGGTCAGGCGGTCGCCCTCAACGGCAAGGTGGAAGGCTGCAAGGCAAAGGATATGATCGGCATCCCGTGGCTGCTGGCGTTCGCGCTGCGCGCAGACGGCTGGTATCTGCGCTCGGACATCATCTGGATGAAAGCGAATCCCATGCCGGAAAGCACCAAGGACAGGCCAAGCCGCTGCTATGAGCATATTTTCCTGCTGTCCAAGTCCCGCCGCTATTACTATGATGCCGCCGCCATCGCGGAGCCGGTTGCGGCCTCCACTCCTGCGCGGATGAAGCGCGGATTTGGTGCAGGCAACAAATATTCCGCGGATATTCCCGGTCAGAAGCACCAACACCTCAACGACCATCGCCCGAACGGGTACGCCGATGAGGACATCCCGCAGCTTCGCAACAAGCGCGACGTCTGGCAGATCAACACCGTGCCGTACAAGGGCGGGCATTTCGCCGCTTTCCCGCCAAAGCTGGCGGAAACCTGCCTGCTGGCAGGCTGCCCGCCCGGAGGCGTGGTGCTGGACCCCTTCCTCGGCTCCGGCACTACGGCGGCAGTAGCAAAGCAGCTCGGACGGCACTACATCGGCATTGAGCTGAACCCGGAATACTGTACGCTGGCAGAGAAACGGATCGGAGGTGTCGCGGTATGAACGCCTACACCCGGCAGGATTTGAGCGTCATGCAGGCGTGGCCGCTGGAGCGCAAAATCCGTGTGACACAGGCAAAAATCTTGGAATGGTATCACCGCTACGACGGCAAGGTAGCCGTCTCCTTTTCGGGCGGCAAGGACAGCACCGTTCTGCTGGACCTTGCGCGGCGGGGGTTTCCCGACATTCCCGCCGTATTTGTGGACACGGGGCTGGAATACCCGGAGATACGGGAGTTTGTGAAAACCGTACCCAATGTAACGTGGATGCGCCCGGAGATGCCCTTTTCCAAGGTCATATCGGAATACGGCTATCCCGTCGTTTCCAAGGACGTGGCACGGCGCGTTCGCTATGCAAAGCGTGGCAGCCCGTGGGCGCTGTGCCATCTGAACGGATTAAACCGTGACGGTACGCCCTCAAAATACAATGAACGATACATGAAATGGCGTATCCTGCTGGATGCGCCGTTTTTCGTTTCCGACGCCTGCTGCGCCGTGATGAAGGAGTGGCCCCTGCACAGATATAACCGGGAAACCGGTAGAAAGCAGATCATTGCGACCATGGCCTGTGAGAGCGCACGCCGCCAGAGCGTCTATCTCAAAATCGGCTGCAACGCCTATCACAAGCGGGACCCCACCTCGCAGCCCATGTCCTTCTGGACCGAGCAGGACGTTTTGGAATATCTCAGAATGACCGGCATCCCGTATGCGTCCGTCTACGGCGAGATCGTGGAGGAAAACGGCAGGCTGACCACCACCGGCGTGAAGCGCACCGGCTGTATGTTTTGTATGTTCGGCGTTCATCTGGAAAAGGAGCCGAACCGCTTTCAGCGCATGGCGCTGACACATCCCAAGCAGTACGATTTCTGCATCCATAAATTGGGCTGCGGCAAGGTGCTGGACTTTCTCGGCGTACCGTATGCCCCGAATGGAGGTGAAACCCCATGAGCAAACGCTCGCCCCGGCTGCTGTTCACGCAGGAGGAGCGGACAGCGCCGGAACTGAAAAAGGCCATCCGAAAAGCGGACAAGCGCATGAAGAAGCTGGAAAAGGCCGAGGCGAAGATACCCAAGAAAACCGTGAAGAAAAAGCAGCGTGTCGTTGACCCGAAAACCGGCACGGTCACAACGCGCCTTTCCTTTGAGGAGGTGGGCAAGAAGCGACCGCCCTCCAAGCTCACCCACGCCCTGCGGGACGCGCCCGGTGCGGCGGCACTGTCCGCCGTCCACAGGGAGATTCGGGAGCATGAGCAGGACAATGTGGGCGTGGAGAGCGCCCATTTTTTCGGCCATGCGCCCCGGAAAGGGGCGCGGCCATAGCAATAGATTTATT
>OGZZ01001549.1_pt1 | contig 16530 bp, 10 predicted proteins | sample 1577021 | NCBI WGS metagenome assembly OGZZ01 (sample SAMEA3541526, study PRJEB24748) | human gut metagenome | biome: human gut; feature: human-associated habitat; material: faeces | place: China | collected 2012
TGCCGCTGGATTTGAATGTGCATAGCTTGCGCCACACCAATGCCAGCCTGCTGATTGCGCAGGGCGTGGATGTACGAACGGTGGCTAGTCTATTGGGTCATGCACAGGCAAGTACAACGCTGGATATTTATGCCCACGCCTTTGACAAAAACAAGCGCAAGGCGCAGGAAAAGTTGGGAAAGGCGATTGGACTATGATGAAGAAAATCAAATTAACCAGAGCAAACAAAAGTATTACGCTGAAAGCTCTCGCACCTTACTATTACCAGCAAAGGGCGCTTGGGTATGGCACACAAGAAATTGGAAAGCTAATACTGAAAATTGATTCTCTCCCAACCGATAAAAAAGCCACTTTTTCCACAGAAGAAATTTTCCTTATGCGAAAAACTATAAACAGACTGAGAAATGAACGATTAGCAAAAGGTCAGTACACGGACGCGGCAGATGATATGCTGCTAAAATTATTCTGAAAATCAAACACTAACAAAAACAAAAAACCTCATTGCAAAAAATACATCGCAATGAGGTTTTTTGGTGCGACCGGGAGGATTCGAACCTCTGGCCTTCCGGGTCGGAGCGGCGTCCTTGCTCTGCACCACATCGGGCGCGTACAAATCAGTAACACCGGGGCGGGTGTGGGGGTCCTGTTCGGCGGTGTACATAACGCCCTCATATCGCCAGTCGCTCAGATCGTCCAGTTGGGCAGACCAGCCGACATAGTCGCCTTTAGAGCAGTAGCGGTCACCGCCCTTGGTATCGTGGGAGCCGAACAGATAGATACGGTCCCCAAAGATATGCGGCTCGCCGTCGGGGGTGTACTCCCACAGGGGAAGAAACGGGTTCATCGCTTGTTTTTTTATGGGGATTTTTCCTTACTTGTAACAAAGCTGCAGCCTGGGGCTTATCAATCGGCGGCGTAGCTGCCCAGAAAGGCAAGGCTCGGCTTCGGGTGGCGGGTCTGGCCGTTGGCACGGTCGACGGCAATCAGGCCGAACGTCATCGAAAAGCCCTTCTGCCACTCAAAGTTGTCAAGCAGGCTCCAATGCAGATAGCCCTTGATGGGCAGGCCCTCGGCAAGGCAGTCCTGCACACCGGCCAGCGCCTGCCGGATAAACTCCACGCGGCGGGTATCATCGCCGGTGCCGATGCCGTTCTCGGTAATCAGCAAATCACCGTGGAAATCCTTGGCCACGGCGCGCAGCACGTTGGCCAGCGCCTGCGGGTAAAACTCATAGCCCATCTGGGTAAGCTCCGCGCCCTCCGGCATAGGCAGCTGGCCATCGGGGCCAATGCGGGTGCGGGTGTAGTTCTGCACGCCCAGAAAATCATCGTTCTGGATGTAGGGCAGATAGTGGGTAAATTCCTCGTCCCACTCCTTGGCGGCCGGTGCCTCACAACCCGGCTCCGGCTGTAAATCGTGCAGGCTCAGGGTCAGGCCGACCTTCAATTCGGGGCAAATCGCCTTGATGGCATCCCGCGCCGCGGCGTGGGCGCGCATAATGAGCAAATCGCCCTCCGGCGTGCGCTGCGTCTGGAAGGTCTGCGGGTTCTCGGTGCCGAAAAGCGCCAGTGATTCCGCAGCGGCTGCCTTGCGGTTTTCCAGCATCTTCTGCAAATTCATACCCATCTGCACGCTGCTTTCGGCCTGCCCGGCGGCTGCTCTGGCCGCGGCGGCCTTCTGCATCTGCATCATGTAGCGTTTCGAGATGGCAGCAATCTGCAGGCCCATATTGGCCTCGTTGATGGTGCAGATATAGTGCAGCTCATCGCCGAGGGCCTCCACAACCTTGACGGCATAGCGCTTGAAATAGTCAACCGTGCTCTCGGCCTCCCAGCCGCCGCGCTCAATCAGCCATTTGGGGCTGGAAAAATGGTGCAGCGTTACCACCGGCTCAACACCGTGCTCGCGGCAGCAGCGGATTACCTTGCGGTAATGCTCCAGCTCGGACTCGTCAAAGCAGCCCTCCTGCGGCTCCACGCGCGCCCACTCGATAGAAAAACGGTAGGCATTCAGCCCGGCCCCGGCCATAAGGGCGATGTCCTCCTCGTAGCGGTGGTAGTGGTCTACGGCATCGTTGCTCGGCTCGGCAAAGCTGGAATGTTCCATCTGCTCCTGTGCCCACAGGTCGCTGTAGCGGTTGTTGCCCTCCACCTGATGCGCCGCCGTGGACGCACCCAGTAAAAACTCCTTGGGAAATTTCATAGTGTTGTCTCCTTGTGTTTGTGTTACATCCATCATAAAGTGCGGAAATGCAAAGAAAATACTATGGCGTTTGTTTGGTCTGTCAGCTGAGCTGGTTGAGCTTTGTCAATAGCTGCGCAAACAGTGCCTCGCCGCCCGGCATCATGCCTTTCAAGTCGTTGAAGCTCTTGCCGGCAAGGAATGCGGCGGCAGGACCGTCCAGCATACCCGGCAGGGCAGCGGAAAGCACCGCCTTGGCGTCGGCGTCCGCCAGCATGGTGCGCAGCGGTGTGTCCATCGTAAAGCGCTGCGGGGTTAAATCGGTTTCAGTGGCGTAGGAATACTGATAGCTGCCGCTGCCCAGCGTGATGGAGCCTTCCTGCTCCGGCAGGAAAAGCTGTGCGGTGGTGTTGGCGGGGATTTCCACCTCCACGGTGATGAAATGGTTCAGGCACTGCCACGCAAGGCGCACCTTGCCGTAGGGGGTGGTGCGCAGGGCGGAAGCCTGCGTGATGCCCTGAATCAGCTGCGGCTGCAGCGTAATGGTGCGGTAGCCCGGTTCAGCCGGGCGGATACCCACCAGCTGCTCCAGCAGCCAGTCGCCCACGGCGCCAAAGGCATAGTGGTTAAAGCTGTTCATGCCGCTTTCGTCAAAGCTGCCGTCGGGGCGGACGCTGTCCCAGCGCTCCCACATGGTAGTTGCGCCGCAGCGCACCTCATACAGCCAGCCGGGGAAATCCTCGTTCAGCAGCAGCTTTCCGGCAAGGTCATTGTGGCCGATTCTGGAAAGTGCGTCCATCAGAATCGGCGTGCCGATAAAGCCGGTTGTCAGGTGCCCCTGATGTTTGTCCAGATTTTGTACAAGGCTTTGTGCAATGCGGTCGCGGTGCTCCGGCCTGGCAAGGTCAAACAGCAGAATCAGCGCCAGCGCGGTCTGAGTTTCGCCCACCACGCGCCCGGTTGCGGTGATGTACTCCTGCTGGAAGCCGCTGCAGATTGCGCGGTGCAGCGCGGTATATTCGTCTGCCTCCTGTGCTTTGCCCAGCACGGCCGCCGCCTTGGCAAGCAGCTGGGTACAATGTGCGTAGTAGGCGCTGGCAATCAGGTAGGCATCGGTGCTGCCACGGTTGCCGCGGCCCTCCTCGCGGTCAAGGGCCAGCCAGTCGCCGTGCTGAAAGCCGCACTGCCGCAGATGGTCGGGCGTTTCCTGACGGCGCATATATTCTACCCACGCTTTCATGCTGGGGTATTGCCGTTCCAGAATATCCCGTTCGCCGTAAAGCTCGTAGAGCGTCCACGGAATAGTGACGGCGGCGTCACACCAGACGGCAGCGCCGCCGCTGCCCTGTCCGTTCACGTTCGGCACGATGTGCGGCACACCGCCGTCCGCGGCTTGTCCAATGGCAAGGTCGGCCAGCCACTTGCGGAAAAAGCGGTAGACGTCCTCATTCTGCGCGGCGGTGCGGCAGAAAACAGCAGCGTCACCGGTCCAGCCCAGCCGTTCATCGCGCTGCGGGCAGTCGGTAGGCACATCGACAAAGTTGGAGCGCTGGCCCCACACGATGTTCGCCCACAGGCGGTTGACCAGCGGGGAGGAGCAGGAAAATTGCGCGGTGGCGGCAGCGTCCGTGCCCAGCACCAGCGCGGTGAAGGCGTCAAGCGGCGGGTTGCCGCCCATGCCTGCAATCGAGACATAGCGGAAGCCGTGGTAGGTGAAGCGGGGGACAAACGTATCCTTGCCGCCGCTGCACACAAAGGTATCGGTGGCCTTGGCGGTGCGCAGGTTGGCAGTATACAGGCTGCCGTCCGGCGTCAGGGCCTCAGCAAAGCGCAGGGTGATTTCCTGCCCGGGGGCACCCTGCCAGTCCAGCCGGACAACACCGGCCATATTCTGGCCGAAATCCAGAATCGGCGTGCCGTCCGGCGTATGCAGCAGCTGCACAGGGGCGCGGCGCTCGAGCACGCGCACCGGCTCGCATTGCTGGGGAACCAGCGCCGGGGCATGGGCGTTCAGATCTTCTGCAAGGACAACCGGCTGCGGTGCAGTTGGCACAGCGGTGCGGTCGATGCGCTCACCGTGGTAGAACTCCGCCTCGCGGTGCTGCCCAAGGTACCACTGCCAGCGCACATCGGTGGCAACCGTGACGCGGTGGCTGTCCATGCAGGTGAGAGAAAGCTCGGCAAAGATGGCCGTCTGCTTGCCGTACACCTGCCGCGTTCCGTTCAGATAACCGGCATACCAGCCGTTTGCGGTGGTGATTTCCAGCGTGTTTTCCGGCTGAATCAGCGCCGTGACGTCATACACCTGATATTGCAGGCGGCTTGCGTACTCGGTCCAGCCGGGAGCAAACCAGTCCTGCGAGACCTCCTGCCCGTTCAGCCGCACGGTATAGATGCCGCAAGCGGAAAGATACAGCCTTGCCTTCTGCACAGGCTCGGCAGAAAAATGTCGCACAAAAACAGGACATTCGCTGTGATTTTCCGCCAGGGTGTGGGTAATCCACTGCGCGGTGAGAAAGCGCGGCGCAAACAGTGCCGTGGAAAATTCGGCCTTGCCCTGCGCGGACTCGCCGTGGTTATCCCAGACAGTCAGCTCCAGTGTGTAGTGGCATTCCTCGTTCAGCGGCGGACCCGCATAGCGGACGGCGGCGCTCTCGCTGCCTGTGATGCGCCCGCTGTCCCAAAAGGGCATCAGGCCGTCCCTGATACAAATCCGGTAAGCGGTCTGGTGTACGTTCCGGCGGTCACTTTCGAGCTGCCAGCCCAGATACGGCGTCGGCTCACTCAATGCGGCAGGGTTCTCCTGCCGGTCAATCAGAATTTTGGAAACCTTCAGCATAGCTTTCCTCCTGTTTATTCCTCGGCGCACGCCGCATCCAGTGCGTGCAGCACCTCCGGCGGCAGGGTCTGACCGCCCATCGAAAGCAGCTTCTTCAGGCTCATGCTCTTCATCTGGGCCAGCATCGGGCTTTCCAACATCGGTCCCAGCACCTTTGCCAGCACGGCGCGGGCTTTCTCGTTTTCCAGCAGGGTGCCCAGCGGCAGGTCGGCGGCACTGGGGGCAGCCTCATGCACAGGCAGAGACTGCGCAGCAACAGGGGTGAAGCCGATGCCCAGCTCGGCCACCAGATCGCCCAGCGTCACGCGCAGCAGCGCACCCTTGGCACCGCCCTCGCTGCGGATAATTGCCATAGCGGCACCGTCATACAGCGGACAAACCGGCCCGGCAAAGGGCAGCAGGCGGTCGGGCTTGGGGTCGGCGGTGCCCAGCGCGGCCAGTGTGCCGCCGCCCAGCAGCTCCACCTTGATTTCGCGCTGGTCGGCAAGAACCGGGTTTCCGGCGGCGTCAACGCACTGAATCTGCACAAAGCAGAGGTCTTTTCCGTCCGCGGCGATGGCGGGGCGGTCGGCCGTCAGGCGCAAAGCGGCGGTTTTGCTTGCGGTTGCCAGCGTGTCGCGGCCCGTTTCGGTGCCGTTTTTATAGCTGACAGCCTCCAGCGTGCCAGGCTCATAGGCAAAGCGGAACACCGCAAGGTACTCCTGCGCTTCGGTGCAGGGCTTGCGGCCGAGGGAACGGCCGTTCAGCAACAGCTCTACCTCGTCGGCGTCGGCGTAGATATTGACTTCCACGTCCTGCCCCTCGCAGCCGGGGAAGGTGTAGTTGCGCTGCACCGGCAGCCACGCCCACGAAAGCCGTGCCAGATGCTTGTCAACCAGCTCGGGCGGCAGGCAGAAGATATGCGGCGCGGCGTTGCCCCAGATTACATCGCGGTAATAGCTCTGCGGGCGCTTGCGGCCCAGCAGGTCAAAGTCGCCGCAGTTGGCGGTCAGCCACGGCCATGCGGGCTGACTGGGGCGCGGCTCGGTGCTGACCTCCCAGCGGCCCACGCCGACCTCACCGATGTAATCCCATGCCGTCCAGACAAAATCGCCGATGACATTGACATTGTCACGCGCGCCCTGCCAGCTCAGCAGTGCGGCGCGGGGGTAGCTCTCGGAGCCGTAAATCACGCGGTCGGGGTACTTTTCGGCATCGTAGGCGTAGCGCGCCACCTTATAGTTGTAGCCTGCCACGTCCAGCGGCGCAAAGTAGGGCGCGGTGCCCGGGCCCCAGATGTCGCGCCCCTCGGCAAAGGTGTCGTAGGCCATATTCAGCGCTTGGTTGCCGGTGGTGCCGCCTGCGGGGCGGTTGCCGTATTCCGAGAACAGCGCGCAGGCCGTGGCCGATACCGGGCGGCTTGCGTCCAGCGAACGCACCTTGTCGGCAAGACGCTTTGCCCATGCAAAGCCGTCCGCCGTGCCGTCGCGCTCCTCCACCTCGTTGCCGGTGCTCCACATCACAATGCAGGGATGGTTGTAGTCGCGGGTAATCATATCCTCAAGGTCTTTTTCCCAGCACTGCTCAAAGGTGACGTGCAGACCAAAGCTGGTGCGGCCCATGACCCACTCGTCAAAGGCTTCCTCCACAACCAGCATACCCAGCTCATCGCAGGCGTCCAGGAACGCCGGGCCAAAGGGGTTGTGCGCGGCGCGGATGGCATCAAAGCCGCTTTCCTTCATCAGGCGAATCCGGCGGCGCTCGGCGGCAGCATGGTCAGCCGAACCGAGAATGCCCAAGTCATGGTGGATGCAGCCGCCCTTCATCGTGCGGGGCTGACCGTTCAGCAGCAGACCGGTCTTGCTGCTTACCTGAATTGTGCGGATGCCAATGCGCTGCTCTGCCGTGTCGGCGGTGCCGTTGGCGGTGACGGTCACGCGCAGGGTGTAGAGGGCGGGTGTTTCCGGCGTCCACGGCGTAATGCCGTTGGCGGCAAGCTGCACCGTTCCAAGGCCCTCTGCCGTAGCCAGCACCTGCCCCTCTGCGTCTACCAGCTCATAGGTTACGCTGTCCGCCGTGCCGGTCAGTGCGGTGCTGACCTCTACCACAGCGCTGCTGCCGTCCAGCGCGGCGGTAACAGCGCGGATACCGTGCGGCGCGGCGCTGACGGCGCTTGCCATATGCAGCCACACACTGCGGTAGATGCCGCAGCCCACATACCAGCGGGAGTTGGGCTTGGTGCGGTTGTCGGTGTAGACGGTGATTTCATTATCGCCCGCCTGCAGCAGCTTTGTCACCTCCACCCAGAAGCCGGTATAGGGGTTGTTGTGCTTGGCAATCGGCTTTTTGTTCAGCCAGACCTCGGTAATGCCGGCAATGCCCTCAAATTCCAGCCAGAAGCGCTGGCCGATGATTTCCGGTTCCACGGTAAAGCTCTTGCGGTAGTAAAGACCGGCGCAGGCCATAAAGCCCTCATCCAGCCCGGTCGCTGCCTCGGGTGAGCGTGCTTTTTCCACGGCGTAGTCATGGGGCAGGCTTGTTTTTTTCCAGCCCTGCAGCATACCCACCATCAGGGGGTTCTGCAGGCTGCTTTCAAGATATTCCCAGTTCTGGTTCAGGTCAAATCGTTGCATAATGTTCTCCTTTGCAGTGAGGTTCTTGCGGGTGTGCTATTTGCTTGTCTCTATCATACAGAGCTTTGCCCGGGTAAAACAGTAATAGATTTGCCTTGAAAGTCAAAAATTCGTCTTGTTGGGAAAACAAGACGAATTTTTTACATTTGTGACTATTTTATTGTTGCTCAGGACTGGGCAATGGGCGCTATAATGCAGACAGAAGCTCTTATTGCTTCTGGCGATATTCCAACGGCGAGCAGCCGACCACCTCGTGAAAGACCTTGCCGAAGTAGCTGCGGGAGCAGAAATGCAGCCTGTCGGCAATCTCCTGCAGGGAAAGCCCGGTGGTGGTCAGCAGCAGCTTGGCGCGCTCAATGCGTACATATTTGATATAGTTTGTCAGGCTGGTGTGCATCTCCCGCTTGAATTTCTTTGTCAGGTAGTATTCGGCGTAGCCAAAGCGCTTGGCCAGCTGGTCGATGGGAATTTCCTCCTCGGCGTGCAGCTCAATGTACGCGCAGCAATCCTGTATCTGCTTGGACACCTCCGGGTTGGTGCGGCAGCGGTGTACCCGGTGTACAAAATCCGCGTACATCGTGTTGGAAAGCTCGCCCAGCTCCGTGCTGTCCTTGGCGTCGGCTACACGCTGAATGTAGGCATCGCCCAGCGTATAGCCTTCCTCGGGGGAAAGGCCGCCTTCAATGGCAGCACGGCAGCACAGGGAGGTAAATACAATCACCGAGGTCCGCGCCTGCCCCAGAATCTCGTTGGTGACAACCTTGACGCCGTTGCTGACACTGTTGGCCTGATTGACCACAAAGGCGTAGTTCAGATCGCCCTCGCGCACCATGCGCAGCAGCGCCTGCTCGGTTGTCCAGACCTTATGGCGGTCGCGTGTGGAAAGCTGCTCCTCCACATCAACGGTTCCGTAATCCTCATCTGTAATGTTGTATATGTCAAAGGTATTTTTCTGCACACCGGTCACGCAGTAATTCAGCGTGATGGCATAGTGGTTCATGATGTTCGTGGCAAGGGTCGGCAATGCTTTCAGAGCCTTTTCAATCTGCATGGTGGTCTCCACACTGAGATTCAGATTCTGCAGCTGCCGCATGGCCAGCTCCATATTGCGCAGAACGGTGTTCTCGGTAAAATAGGGGCCAATCAGGTAGACCATTTTTACCTTGCCGCCGTCCGTTTCTGCCGCAGCACACCACTGCAGGCCAATGGAGGAGGCAATCTGCATGGGCGTATCGGGCAAAAGGTGATCATACAGCCGCTTTTTGCAGCCGAACAGCTCAAATACCTGTGCCAGAACTTCTTCCTCGGGGCAGTTGCTGTACACAAGCCGGCCGCAGTCATTGTAGGCCCACAGGTACAGCGGCCCTGCACACTGAATCATATCCTTATAAAGCTGCAGATTCTGCCGGACATCCATTTGCATTGTCCCTCCGTGTTTTACAATCTAAGTGGATTCATTGTAACATATTTTGCCTGTGCCGACAAGAACGTCCGCCAACCCACCGCAGAAAGGAGCGTCCTGTGAAAATGAAAAGAAGCTATTGCAACCCGCTTGACCTTGGCTACCGCTACCAGCATATAATGGAAAACGGAAAGCGGATTGCCTACCGTGAGGCTGCTGACCCGACACTGATTTACTTTAAGGGTGTCTACTATCTGTTCGCGTCGATGTCGGGCGGATTCTGGCACAGCAGCGATTTGACCGACTGGAAATACCACACCAACCGTGATTTGCTGATTTATGATTATGCGCCGGATGTGCGCCAAGTGGGGGAGTACCTGTACTTCTGTGCCTCGCGCCGCGGCGAGAACTGCCCCATCCTGCGCACAAAGGACCCGCTGTCTGATACGTTTGAGCAGGTCAGTGCGCCGTTTGATTTCTGGGACCCCGACCTCTTCTGTGACGATGACGGTCGCGTCTATCTGTACTGGGGCTGCGGCAACACCGACCCCATCTATGGAATCGAGATGGACCCCGACACCATGCTGCCCATCGGGGAGCGCCGCGAGCTGATTTTTGAGCAGGCGGACACGCTGGGCTATGAGCGCTGCGGCGAGAACGGAAATGTCCCGCCCAAGGAGACAAGCCCGGTGTATCAGGCACTGAAGCCCTTTGTCAACCCGGCCACCGGGGAGCTGCAGCTGCCGCAAACACTGCCCGCGGGCGGCGGCTTCAATCGGGAAAAGCTCGTCAAAATGTTTCGTTCGATTGGCAAGCCCTACATCGAGGGCGCCTTTATGACAAAGCATAACGGCAAGTACTATCTGCAATATGCCTCCCCGGCCACCCAGTTCAACACCTACTGCGATGGCGTCTATGTGGCCGATGCGCCACTCGGGCCGTTCACGCTGCAGCAAAGCAACCCCTTTTCCTCCAAGCCGGGCGGCTTTATGCAGGGCGCGGGGCATGGCAGCACGATACAGGATGCCGATGGGAATTTTTGGCACGCCTCGACCATGCGCGTCAGCGTGAATCACGATATGGAACGCCGCGTCGGGCTCTTCCCGGCAGGCGTGGATGCGGACGGCGTGCTGTTCTGCAACCAGAATTTTGCGGATTACCCGCTGTGCATCCCAGACGGAAAATTTGACCCGTGGAGCGTGCGTCCGGCGTGTATGCTGCTCAGCTATCAGAAGCCGACAGCGGCCTCCTCAACGGCAGAGGGCAGCGCCCCGGCGCTGGCCGCGGACGAAAACTGCCGCACATGGTGGAGCGCAGCAGACGCTCGGCCCGGCCAGTGGCTTTCGGTGGATTTGGAGAAGGTCTGCGACATCCACGCCATACAGGTGAATTTTGCGGATGAAGCGCTTTCGGTGGATTACCCGGAGAGCCTGTACTGCCATCAGAGTGGCGGCGCGCGGTATATCGAAAAGGAACCGCAAATCAGCTGCTATACGCTGGAAGCCAGCACGGACGGCACCACCTGGCAGCTGCTGCAGGAGGTATCCCGCGAGGGCAGCAACGCCTATTTCCCACTTCCGGAGCGTATCCGGGCGCGCTATGTTCGCCTGACCGGCGGGGCATTGCCCTATGGGCAGACGCTGCGCATCAGCGGTCTGCGTATTTTTGGCTTCGGCGGCGGTGCTGCCCCGGCACAGGCACAGGTCACCGTACACCGCACCGACCCCATGAATGCATTGGTGCAGTGGCAGCCGCTTTCTGAGATGAGCGCGCAGGGGTGCAATATCCGCTATGGCATTGCACCCGATAAGCTCTACCAGAGCTGGCTGGTCTACGGCGTGCAGGAGCTGGATTTGTCCACCCTGATGGCGGGGCAGGACTACTATCTGCGGGTAGACAGCTTTAATGAAAACGGAATTACCGAGGGCAGCCTGCTGTATTGCCCGGCGGAGAATCATAAATAATTGCAAGGAGTTTGGGATGATGAGAAAACAAATTCTGTGGAACAGTGACTGGCTGTTTGCACGCGGGGACACCCCCGAGAAAGCAACCCCGGTCACACTGCCCCACACCTGGAACGCCAAGGACGGACAGGACGGCGGCAATGACTACTACCGCGGCACCTGCCTTTACACAAAGGCGTTTGCCGCCCCCGCCCACAGTGACAGCGAGGAGGTCTGGCTGGAATTTGAGGGCGTTGCCATGACCGCCGTGGTCACGCTGAACGGGCAGGAGTTGGCCCGGCATGAGGGCGGCTACGCCACCTTCCGTGTCAATCTGACGCCCGCGCTGGCCGCGCAGAACACCCTGACCGTCGCCGTGGACAACGGCAAAAACCGCACGGTTTACCCGCAGAAGGCCGACTTCACCTTCTACGGCGGCATCTACCGCCCGGTGCATCTGCTGGTTGTGCCCAAGGCGCACTTTGCGCTGGACTACCACGGCGCGCCCGGTCTGCGCATCACCCCTGTGCTGAGCGCCGATTTGAAAACCGCTGAAATTCACGCTGAGGCGTGGGTTACCGGCACCGCACAGAGCGTGCAGTTCACGCTGGGCGAAGAGACGCTTTCCGCGCCTGTCACGGACGGCAAGGCGGAATGCACGTTCAAGCTCGAAAACGTCCACCTGTGGGATGGCGTCAATGACCCGTATCTGTATAAAATGCAGGCCACGCTCGATAGCGGCGATGCCGTGGAAGCCAATTTCGGCTGCCGCACGATTGCCTTTGACGCGGAGAAGGGCTTTATCCTCAACGGTCGTCCCTACCGCCTGTGCGGCGCAGCGCGACATCAGGACCGCCAGGGCCTTGGCAACGCACTGACCGAAAAAGAGCACGACGAGGATATGGCCCTGCTGCGCGAGATGGGCGCGAACACCGTGCGCCTGGCCCACTACCAGCACGCGCAGTATTTCTACGACCTGTGCGATAAATACGGCCTTGTGGCGTGGGCAGAAATCCCCTACATCACCGAGCATATACCCGAGGGCCGCGCCAACACCCTCTCCCAGATGACTGAACTGGTTGTGCAGAACTACAACCATCCGTCCATCGTCTGCTGGGGGCTTTCCAATGAGATTACCGGCAGCGGCAAGACGGAGGATCTGGTCGAAAACCACAAGCTGCTCAACGACCTCTGCCACAAGCTGGACGCCACCCGCCCCACCACCATGGCGCACATCTTTATGCTGGATGCCAATGACCCGCTGGTATTCCTGCCCGACATCCGCAGCTACAACCTCTATTATGGCTGGTATGTAGGGGAGTGGGACCAGAACGATGCGTGGTTTGATGAGTTCCACAAGAACCACCCCGATGCCGTGATTGGCCTGTCCGAGTACGGCGCGGATGCAAACCCCGCCTACCAGAGCGCCAAGCCAGCCAAGGGCGATTGGAGCGAGGGCTATCAGGCCGTCTACCACGAGCACATGCTCAAAATGTGGGCAGATCGGCCCTATATCTGGGCGATGCACTGCTGGAATATGTTCGACTTTGGCGCGGACGGTCGCGATGAGGGCGGCAAGCCCGGCCAGAACCAGAAGGGCCTTGTCACCTTTGACCGCAAGACGAAAAAGGATGCCTTCTACATTTATAAGGCCTACCTGAGCAAGGAGCCGTTTGTGCATATCTGCGGCCGCCGCTACGCCGACCGTGCTGAGAGCGAAACCGAAATCAAGGTCTATTCCAACCAGCCGCGTGTGACACTGTTTGTGGACGGCAAGGAGTTTGCCGCACAGGACGGCGACAAGATTTTCAAATTCACAGTGCCGATTTCCGGCGAGCATACAATCGAAGCCCGCAGCGGTGCCTGCAGCGATACCATTGCCATCCGCAAGGTCGATAAGCCCAACCCCGCCTACGTGAAAGCGGGCGGCGAGGTTGTGAACTGGTTTGACCGCGCGGACGAGATCGTCAAGGAAGGGTATTTCTCCATCAAGGATTCTATGGGAGATGTCAAGGCCCATCCGCAAGCCTCTGCTGTGCTGAATGAGCTTATTGCCCCGCTGCAGGCCAAGGCCGCAGCCGCCTACGGCGATGTTGCTAAAAATATTCAGATTCCCGAATCCATGCAGCGCATGATGGACAAGATGAGCGTGGAGGCCACCCTGAAACAGATGGGTAAGCTGGTCACACCCGCCTTTGTACATGAGCTGAACGCCGCATTGAATCAGGTAAAAAAGGAGGGGTGAGCGCAGGACCTGTAAGGCAGTGCCACAACTGCATTGAAAATTTTGTAAAAAGAAAGAGAGAAACAATACTATGGCTAACAAGAAAAACGACCCCAACCATCTCGGTTTCGGCCGCCTGATGGCGTGGAAAAGCTCGGACATTGCTATGGCCGGTCTGAACGTAATCGTTCTGGGCTATCTGAGCATTTATTGCAGCGACACCCTTGGCATTGCACCCGCAGTTGTGGGCACTGTGCTGATGGTAAGTAAAATCATCGACGCTTTTACGGATATTTTTGCGGGCTGGCTGGTCGACAACACCCATACCAAGCTGGGCAAGGGCCGCCCCTATGAGCTTGCCATTGTCGGCGTTATGCTCTGCTCTCTGGGCCTGTTCTCCGGCAGCCCTGCATGGAGCAACACGCTGAAAGTTGTGTGGATTTTCTGTATGTACACGCTGGTGTTCTCCATCTTCACCACCCTGCGCGGTGCGGCCAACACACCGTACACCATTCGCCACTTCAGCAACAACCCCATCCTGATTCGCAAGGTTGCCTCCTACGGTGGCGTTATCACGATGGCCGGTTCGATGATTGTCAGCATCCTGTTCCCCATCGTAATGAGCAAGCTGGCCACCAGCGCCGGCGGCTGGCGTACCACTGTGGCAATCTTTGTCCTTCCCCTGCTGCTGATTTCTCTGCTGCGTTTCTTCTTCTGCAAGGAGGACCCCAGCGTGGACGGCGGTGACGAGCAGTTCCAGCCGGTCCGTCTGAATGAGATTTTCTCGATGTTCCGCCGCAACAAATATGTCTGGCTGTATGCCATTATTATGCTGTGCTATAACATCAGCACCTCTCTGGCCGTTACGACCTACTACTTCAAGTACATCATCGGCAACACCGCTATGATGAGCGTTACCTCCATTTTCAGCATTGTGCTGCTGCCGCTGATGCTGGTATTTCCGTGGATTATGAAGAAAATCGGCGGTATGAGCAAGATGGTCGGTGTTTTTGCCTGCATCGGTATCGTTGGTTACATCATTGTTTTTGTCTCCGGCGCAAACTTGACCGGCGTCCTGCTCGGCGGTGTGCTGGGCGGCCTGGCCGGTCTGCCTTTGGCATACTACGGCGTTCTGTTCATTATGAACTGCTGCACCTATAACGAGATGATTGGCCTGCCCCGCATGGATGGCTCTGCCGGTATTCTGGCAAACTTCATGGGCAAGTGCGGCGGCGCCATGGGCAGCTTCATCACCGGCATCCTGCTCAGCGTCGGCGGTTACATTGCCGCAGAGGGTACGGTTGATCAGCCCGCAAGCGCACTGATGATGATTCGCATTGACTATGCGCTCGTCCCCGCCGTTCTGATGATTGTGATTGCAGCCTGCTCCTTTGGCTTTATGAAGCTGGAAAAGAAAATCCCCGCATGGGAAGCCGCCCAGAAGGCCAAAGCCGAAGCCGCCCCGGCTGAAAACGCCTGAAACAGAAAAGATTGATTTATAAAAACAGTTCTGAAATAACAGACCGCGCATTTCCCGGCAAGGGCGATGCGCGGTCTGTCTTTTTGCAGATAAAGAGTATCGCACTGTTTTTGTTTTGTATTTGATCTTCTAATTCATGGTCAGACTGTATTCGCTCAAACACCCTTTAGAATGGTATGCCGGAAGTAGATGCCTCAAAGCTGCCGACATCTCCGATTTTTCAAAAAGACTTGACAGTCCCGGGCACTTCTATTATAATTATCAACGTTAATTATCTTTGATAATCGTTTGGAGAGGAATTTCATTATGACCATCGAACTGATCAAGCAGCTGCTGGATGCCTGCTATCTGGCAAAGCGGGCACGGGAGATGCTGCCTGCCCTGCCGGAGGGTGTGACATCCTCTTATATCCAGTGTCTGGATGTTATTCAGAAATTGCAGACCCGTGGCATCCAGCCGAAGATCTCTGATCTCAGCGATACACTGAACCTGCCCCGCCCCGGTGTGACCCGTACCGTAAAAGAGATGGAGCACAAAGGGTATCTGAGAAAACAGGTATCCGCTGAAGATGGCCGCGTGACCTATCTGTTTCTCACCGAGAGCGGGCAAGCGCTTTCCCAGAAGTACAATACGGACTACTTCTCGCAACTGCTCCCGTATCTGGACAGCATTTCCGAGGAGGATGCAGCGTGCACCATCCAAACGCTGGAAAAATTCTATGCTATTATGCGCGAAAGGAAAGATTCTCTTGAAAAACGATAAGACCGATTTTACCCAAGGCCGCATTTTGCCAAAGCTCGCTTTTTTCATGCTGCCCATTCTGGGTGCGCTGGTGCTGCAGGCCGCTTACGGCGCAGTAGACCTTCTGGTAGTGGGGCGCTTTGGCTCCACTTCAGGCTTGTCTGCGGTTTCTACTGGTAGCCAGGTACTCAATCTCGTCACCTTTGTTGTCACCCAGCTTGCCATGGGCGTCACAGTGCTCATTGCCCGCTATCTGGGCGAAAAACGACCGCAGTACATCGGGCAAGTCATTGGCGGGGCAGCTATTGTGTTCACCCTTCTGGCAGCTGCACTGTTCGTGGTGCTGGTGTTTTTTGCACGGCTTATTTCCAGTCTGATGCAGGCTCCTGCCGAAGCCCTAGACCTGACCGCCAGCTATGTGCGCATTTGCGGCAGCGGCATCTTCTTTATTGTAGCCTATAATATGCTCTCGGCTCTTTTCCGCGGTCTGGGCGACAGCCGCTCTCCGCTGATCTTTGTACTGGTGGCGTGCATTGTGAATGTTATTGGCGATCTGGTGCTGGTGGCTGGTTTTCATCTGGATGCTGCCGGTGCCGCCATTGCTACGGTAGCAGCACAAGCCGTCAGCGTAATCTGTGCAATCGCAATGCTGCTGAAGAAGGAGCTGCCCTTCAAAATCCATCGCTCTGATTTCAAGCTGAACCCCCAGTGCAAAAAATTTCTGGGCATCGGTCTGCCGCTGGCTTTGCAGGAGTTTTTGACCCAGCTTTCCTTTCTGGCGCTCTGCGCTTTCGTCAACCGGTTGGGGCTGGAGGCATCTTCCGGCTACGGTGTGGCGTGCAAGATCGTTAATTTTGCCATGCTGATCCCCAGTTCTCTGATGCAGTCCATGGCATCCTTTGTGTCCCAGAACGTGGGTGCTGGCAATAAAAAACGCGCCGAGCAGTCCATGTTCACCGGCATTGGCATCGGTCTAGTGTTCGGCTGCGCCGTATTTGCACTGGTATGGTGCAAGGGTGACGTTCTCTCCGGTCTGTTTACGGCAGATGCCGCTGTTATTGCCAACAGCTACGCCTACCTCATGGGCTTTGCGCCCGAGACCATCGCC
>OGZZ01001554.1_pt1 | contig 16502 bp, 14 predicted proteins | sample 1577021 | NCBI WGS metagenome assembly OGZZ01 (sample SAMEA3541526, study PRJEB24748) | human gut metagenome | biome: human gut; feature: human-associated habitat; material: faeces | place: China | collected 2012
GCCGATGCCGCCGTAGGTGTCCACGATGATCTTACGGCCGGTCAGACCGGAGTCGCCGTGCGGGCCGCCGATGACGAACTTGCCCGTGGGATTCACGTGCAGGATATAGTCGTCGCCGATCAGTCGCGCCAACTTATCCTTGGCGCGTTCCAGACGGGCCTTGACGCGTGGAATGAGGATCGTGCGCACGTCCTCGCGGATCTTCTCCTGCATGCGTTTTTCGGCCATCTTCTCGGTGACGCCCTTGCTCGTGGGGATGAAATCGTCGTGCTGGGTCGAAACCACGATGGTATGTACGCGCAGCGGACGGTGCGTCTGTTCGTCGTATTCGATCGTTACCTGCGACTTGGCGTCGGGACGCAGGTAGGTCATCACCTGCCCTTCGCGGCGGATGACGGCCAGTTCCTTGAGAATGACGTGCGAGAGGATGAGCGTCGCAGGCATGTATTCGCGCGTTTCGTTGCACGCATAGCCGAACATGATGCCCTGATCGCCCGCGCCTTGTTCTTCTTCGGCCTCGCGCACGACACCCTGGTTAATGTCCGGAGACTGTTCGTGGATCGCGGAGAGTACGCCGCAGGAATTACCGTCGAACTGATATTCGCTTTTGGTATAACCGATACGGTTGATTACGCGGCGTGTTACGTGCTGGATATCGACGTAGGCGCTCGAACGCACTTCGCCCGCGACGACAACCAGACCGGTGGTACAGAGCGTTTCGCAGGCTACTTTGGAGTTGGGGTCGTGACGAAGGAATTCGTCGAGAATGGCATCGGAAATCTGATCCGAAACTTTGTCGGGGTGTCCTTCGGACACGGACTCCGACGTAAATAAAAATCCCATTTTACATTTTTTTTGGAAGTTAAACGTATAAAATGGGGAAAAATTGGCTGCTGGAATAAAAAAGCTGTTTTAGCGATTTTTTATTGTGGTTTGCAATCAGTCAAATCTTTCCCCCTTCCCCGCCGATCGGCGAGGACTGCAAAGGTAAACATAAAAAACGGGGAATAAAAACTTATTCCCCATATTATCTTACGAAAAATAGGTGCCGTCTTATAGGGCCTTGGTATCTATCGGGTTACGTTCAAGGTCGGCAGATTCAGGATTTGGGCTCGGGTGAATTATTCTGTGTGCCGACGGCGGAGTTTTCGCTTCGCGACACGTCTAAAAGCAGGAAACACAATAATCGTCTTTTCTGGGCGTTCTGTAACTAAATAGAAACGCTCAAACAGAAACAGCCTATGGAATAAAATTGCCTCCGTAATAAAACCAGTTAAATTATTTCAATATTGGATTATGAAAAAGGCATTGTTATTATTAGGTATGATTGCCGCAGGCGCCGCATCCGGCGGTGTCGTCGCCTGGAGTATTTTATCGCCGGCCGAAAAGAACGGCACGCATGTTGTTACGCCGCAAAGCGGGGCAGTGTCTGACGACCCCTTTTCTCAGGCGGGAACCCATTTCACTTCGTATCAGGCCGAGCAGTATCCGGATCTTACGTATGCTGCCGAGAATGCTGTCAAGGCCGTCGTGAATATCGAGGTGGTTCAGGAGATCGAAGTTCCCGAGCGGCAGTACGATCCGTTTTTCGAATTTTTCGGTATTCCCCAGCAGGGCCGGCGCGGCCCTTCGACACAGGAGCGTCGGGGCGGAGGATCCGGCGTGATTATTTCCGCAGACGGTTACATCGTGACCAACAACCATGTGGTGGACGAGGCTACGCGCCTTCGCGTGAAGCTGAGCGACGGCCGCACGTTCGACGCCAAGGTGATCGGTACCGACCCCACGACGGATGTGCTTGCTCTTTGTGCAAGTACCGCTTTCTCGCAGATTATCTTTGCAACATTTGGATTCTGCTCAAGGAAATAAGTGAGCTGTTCGCTAACTACGCTGTCAACAGCACCTCGCGCTTCACTGTTTCCAAGCTTCTGTTTCGTTTGTCCCTCGAACTGTGGTTCCTCAATCTTGACACTGATAATGGCGGTCAGTCCTTCACGGATATCATCACCCGTCAATGCCGGTTCACTGTCTTTTAATAATTTATTCGCTCTTGCATAAGCATTAAATGTTTTCGTCAATGCATTACGGAATCCTGCAAGATGTGTACCACCTTCCGGTGTGATAATGTTATTGACAAAACTTAACGTCAGCTCATTGTAGGAATCATTATGCTGCATGGCAACTTCCACATAGACACCATTTCCACTGCCCTCACAGTAAATGACTTCCGGGTATAAAGCTTCTTTGCTCTTATTTAAGTAAGTAACAAATTCTTTGATACCGCCGGCATAATGAAAATCATGAGTTCTCGCCGGGTTTTCTCTTAAATCTGTCAGCACGATTCTTAAACCTTTTGTCAAAAAGGCCGTCTCACGCAGACGCTGTTTTAACGTATCATAATCAAAAACGGTCTCTTCAAAAATCGATCCGTCCGGCCAGAAAGTAACCTTTGTTCCGTGCTTGTCCTCGCCGCATTCTCCGATCACTTTCACCGGTTCATCCGGTTTACCGATCTTGTAACTCTGGAAATAAATCTTTCCTTCACGGTAAACCTCAACTTTTAACTTTGTGGAAAGTGCATTTACAACTGACGCACCTACGCCGTGAAGTCCACCAGATACTTTGTAGCCTCCACCGCCAAATTTTCCACCGGCATGAAGTACAGTGTATACGACTTCCAATGCGGATTTTCCAGCTTTGTGATTGATGTCGACCGGAATACCACGTCCGTTGTCCTGTACGGTGATTGAATTATCTTCGTTGATTGTCACTTCGATGTGGTCGCAATACCCGGCCAGTGCCTCGTCAATGGAGTTATCAACGATTTCGTATACCAAGTGGTGAAGTCCCTTTATACTGATGTCACCGATGTACATCGCAGGGCGTTTTCTCACTGCTTCAAGACCTTCCAATACCTGGATGCTATCCGCAGAATAAGACCCGTTATTGGGAGTGATTTGTTCTTCGCTCATAATTGCCTTTCTAACTTTAATAACAGAGCAAATATAGTGAAAATTGTCGACTTGGCGAAGAATAATCAGTGAAAAATAAAGAATGCGGGTTGATTCTCCGCTTTCTTGATAAGTTTGATATTCAGTTGGTTATAAACAAGAAAGGCCGAACTTAAAAGTTCAGCCTGGATGCTATATAGAATTGTTAAATTCTTATTATTAAGCGAGCTTGTTGATGTAAAGAGCCAACTTAGATTTCAGATTGCTAGCTTTGTTTTTGTGAATGATGTTCACTTTAGCCAACTTATCCAACATCTTTGTAATGCCTGGGTACATTGCAACTGCTTCTGCTTTATCAGTAGTTGCACGAAGCTTTCTAACAGCATTTCTCATGGTTTTGCCATAATATCTGTTGTGAAGTCTTCTTGTCTCTTCTTGTCTGATTCTTTTCAGTGATGATTTATGATTTGCCATCTCGACTAATCTATTTTTTTAGTTCTTTATTCTTTTAACTTGTAGCCCGTGGGGGAATCGAACCCCCCTTTCAAGAATGAAAATCTTGCGTCCTAACCGATAGACGAACGGGCCATCCTTTGTTGCATTTCTGCATTTTGCTTTCTCGAATCTGTGTTTGTTTCTCGATTGCGGATGCAAAGGTAGGAACTTTTTTGAAACTGGCAAATGATTTATAGGAATTTTTTCATTGAATATGTGTTTTTTTTCAAAGTGACCATTCTTTTATGCTGATATTCAATAAAATAGACGGTTTCAGTTTTTATAAAAAAATCTTATCAGTGAAAAAAAACTGGAAGGTGTTCTCTTCCATATACCTTATTATATTATAGTGGAATAAAAAGGCTGCTTATTTTTGTGATTTCTCTTGTAACAAAAAAAGTGCATTCTCTCCTCGCTTGGACAGAATGCACTAAACACAAACAAAACAAACAATTTTAATAAAACGATATTTTCTTTGAAAAACCGTTTTATTAAGACGCTACATGTAGTGGGAAACATTACATGAGCAGAGGGCAAAAGAGCCCACTAGGGTACTTCGCAGTAGCCTTTGTAAATACATCTCACCTAAATATTGTTCACATACTATTTCGTCACACGTTTTTAAGACTCCAGTTCGGAGTTGTTCAGGCGTATAATCCATCCGTTAACTTGCATTCTTGGGCATATATGCGGAATTCCGGTATCTGATGGCTGGATAAAGAACAAAAGCGTATATGAGTCCTGACGGTCGAGATACTCCTGGTCACTCATTTCACCTATATCATTGTAGATTTTGGATAACAACAGATATTGAGTGAGTGGGAGACGAAGAATGTTCTGGCCGCTTGGTATATGTTTGATCGATAAGGTTGTCTGATCTCCTTTCATGATACGTAATGTATTTAATCTCGCATGGATGACCGGAGTTTGCTCGGACATTACAGCCACTTCCTTCTGGTATGGAAGATAGTAGACTGGAGTTGTACCGACCGGTGTGTTTGTGTAGTCTATTATTCCGTTGGCAGATTCCAGAGTAAAGGAAAAGTCCTCTTGGCTTAGAGGGGCATTTGCTTCATCTTGAAGAATGCATGAGAAATAATTAGTATCTTTCACTAAATTGGCGGTAATAACCTGATATTTTTGACTAATAGTAATATTTTCAAGGCTACTGTAAAAGAGTGCATTCAGTTTCTTGTTCGACTGATTCTTATTATCGCATGCCAATGATATATTCAGGGACCTTCGTTCCGTTTGTCCAGCTTTGAGATTAGGGAGCTGGTACATGTGGTTGGATGTCCCTCCCCATATAAGCAAACGATAAGTTCCTTCGGGAAACGGTACTCTTACCATACAGTAGCCTTGATGTAATGTAATGCTGTCTACGTCCACTCGATCCACATATTTATCATCCTTGTCGAAAGCAAGGATGGTAATGTCGCTTACTTGTGTGGAGGCAGCGTCCACATCTAGTATATTATAGGTATACGAGATTTTCAGCCAAGTCCCGGAAGGGCAGTCTGACAAGTCGTCGTTCACCCAGTTGCAGGATGAGAACAAGGCGATGGCACTGATAATATAGAGTAAAAATGGACGCATTTATAATAAATTTAGTTCGGGTGGCCAATACTTATTCAAGTTCTACATCTTGATTACGTACGGCCCACGGAAAAACATTGAAATTGATGTCTAGTTCGGCTTTATATTCATCCGGCTGATCCGGGTCGATGAAAGGTTCGCCGCTACCGAGTCCTGCAATTTTGTTGACTGACAATCTGTATATATTGTTGCGTACGATACCGAATTCCATGACACCCATTTCCGGAGAATTATTATCAAGGTGTTTGATCCAGTAATTGTAATAACAAGAGTAGTTTTCCGTTTTCTTGAAACGTTTGATACTATATCGAGCTAGCTCTTCTGTTGTCGAGTTGTCAGTGACATCGTCCGGCAAATTATTAAGGACTAGTTTACGGATTGCATCTACGCTGGTATAAAAGTTGTAATTGAAGTAGAACATATTAGTCGGCCAGTTGGACTGATTGCTAACTACATCGCCATTTTCATTGAAAACGTGGTCGGGGGCAATATCCATGTTGGCTTTGAACATAACTCCCGTGCTGTATGCATTCAGTTGGGCGTCAAGGAACATACAGTTTTCCAGGCAGTAGATATGTGACCAGCTGTTAGCTTGAGCCATGCCTGCCCAGTTGCCGTCGTTGATATCCAACTGTACTAGAGCTTGTGCAAAGAAACCGTCGGCGTTTGTAAAGTCCCCGGCGTTCTCCACTGTTTTCTTGAAGAAATAAGGATCGATAACATAACCATTGTTGTCGTTGATATCACCGAAGTTTTCATCAGTATATGAGTCTGGTTCCTGAAAACTGTTCAGTACTGCTGTATGGCGGAAAGTATAAAACTGGGTTGCCAAGTTCAACATTCTAAAATTGTTCAGTTTGATTGTACAGTAGGTCTTTCCGGATGGGTCTGTTAGTGGGAAAGTTTCTTGTGTTTGAGTCAGTTCAACTTTGGCAACCACGCGTTCAAGACCGATGGATACACTAGTCACTTTATCGGAGTCTGTAGGTTTTTTCACTTCAACGTTCAGATTGGCAGCTCCACGATTGGTCATAACGAAACCGTTTTCGGGTACGCTTGGAATTTTTCCTGCACTGTAAGTTACGGCATCAACTGCATTCAGAAAAGCCTCTTGTGTGCTGATATTTCCTGTGATTGCTTTTCCGTTAGCTATGGCAAAGATGTTATAAGTTCCCGGATTTACAGTGATTTTGTCGGCGGTGTACTGTATGTTTTGACCGCTCGTAACTGTCCGGTTGATGTTCTTCAGTTCCTGTTGATCTTTGAGCGTTTTTGTGGTCGAGTCAAATAGATAAACAGTGAGACTCTTTACTGCATATTCTTCTTTAGAACCTTCGGTGGTAACGCCGGACGATTCGGCACTTCGACTGGTAGCAACGTTTGGAATCTCGAAGAACAAGGCGAGATTGCCATTTGACTCTGAATGAATATCATCGGCGATGACAACATCTGCATCATTGATGCAACTGTACTGTGTGACTGCTGCGAATAAAAGCAGTGACATTAATTTACTGAATCTTTTCATTTTACATTTGGTTTTAATGAGTGTTTATTTTAGTGCACGGACTAATTGCAGATTATTATCCGCTTGTGATAGTCCTGCTTTTTGAGCTTGTCTGAATAAGTACTCTGCTTCTTCATAGTTGTTTTTAAGAAAGCATAGAACTCCTTTTGCTAATATTGTTTCCGGTACTTTCGGAGCTTTTTCCAAATAAGTGGCAGCTGTTTGGACGTCTCTTTGCATCAAGGCTATGCAGGCGGCATTCAGGTTGGCTGTGGGATTATCGGGAAATAGTTGTACGGCAGTCATGAAAATCTGATTATAAGTTTCGCTTCCAGGTGTACTGGCAAGTGCGAGACGAAACATTTCTTCAAGACTCAAATTTTTAGGGTTTGTAGTAAAGACTTTCCGGGATTCTGCAAGAGTAAACGGGCGTACACGATACTCAATAGTGTAGTCGGAATGTCTAAGTAGAGTAAACCAATGCTTCAGGACAAAATCGTAGAATGCAGGGAAGTGCTTTTTTAGCTTTCTCTCCTTGCTATCGGGGTGAATGTCGCTTGTTATGGTTTTTATTATCGCTTCTTTCTCTTGAAAAGTCGTATCACAGAGAAGAGCTTCAAATCCTTCCCAATCTTCAGGAGTATAGTCTGTCTGGATATGCGCTCCGTCGAATGCATATAGCTGATTTACATACTCTTTCACAGATTGAGTACGTTCACGGGCCAACTTCTCATTGAGTCGGTAAGGTCCGTCGGGTGAAGCGTAGCCGTGAATGCTGATGTGTGTGATGGTAACGTTGGTGTCATTTTTAATGGTGTTGATTGTTTCAATAATTTTATTCAGTTCTACTGTATTGTTGCTGTACGTTTCGTATATAGCAGTCACATTGACAGGAAAATCAATAAACGCGCACCCTTTTTCTTCTCTGATTTTCGAGGTTTCCACTTGGGGAGTCAAGAATACGAGTTGTGGAATAGGGGTTGGCTGTGGGTGTAAACGGGCGATACAAGTGAGATTTTCTTCACCCGGAATCCCACAGCCACAGCTTTTCTCAACGAGTGAGAGAGTGGCATGATTCATCCAACTTTCGAAAGGTACAGATTGCAGATAATGCATTGTCTGCCGACTTCCGTTTTTTCTTTGCAATGCTTCGGCTTCTTTTTCCTTCTTGCCAGCTTCGCGCAAAAATATGATGTGTTGTTTTCGGCTGTTGATATAGATAGCTGGTAATTCCAACCGGTGTTCCAAACTGTCACTGACAACAGGTACCAATGTCATTGATTCATTGGGCAGGAAGTCACGGGTGATTTCTATTTCAATAGAAACCAGTAATTCTTTCCCGGCCTTGTGCAGGCTGGAGGAAGTGGCTCGAACAGTGCCATCATCTCCTGTTACAGGTGTCTGTGCCTGAAGAGAAAGAAATAAGATGGCTGCAATGATAAAAGTTCCTCCTGTTTTCATAATTTTATAACTAAATGACTTCTTATCTGTAACAAAAGCAATCATAACTCACCATGGATAAATTCGTGAGATGATTCCTTGCTGTTGCAATGCTTTCAATATCTTTATGTCCTTTATTGATCTGCTGATGCCTCCATGCCCTAGATAATATACTCTCCATGGGGTAGAATGGCATTGACGTGCTATTCGTATGTAGATACTTCTTCTTCTGGAGAACCAGACTTTCCATAAACTTTTCATCCTGTTTTATTTTAAAATAGATAAACTAAACTTATTGAAGCCTTACTAGGCCCTATGTAATGATAATCACCTTTGTCTCGTAATCCGGCGCATTCCTTGACGCAGTTGTACTGCTTGTAGCGGATAAAATCGTATCCTACTCCCAGACTTGTTTCTATATTCCAATGATTATCCAGCATCCAGTGATATCCGGCACTGATACCTCCACCTGCCAGCCATCCTTCATATCTGTATTTTTTCAACCCGGCGAATATACCGAAAGGCAGTTTTTTCCCTCCGATATTGAATTGTGCCCCATTGAGGTAAGCACCCCAGAAAAAGCCGTTAAACTTCTGGCAAGTCCAGTATTTATATTCTGGCTGTATCAGCCAATAGCGGTTCACATATTTCTCTTCCCGTTTCCATGGTCGCAGACTGCCGGTCAGTTCAACTGTACTTTTATTTCCTATGGCATAGGAGACTCCGGCTTCGAAAGCCCCATCTATTGCCGGAAGCGCATTCACGCTGACTGCTACTCTCTGTGAGCGACAGTGGAGCCAACCAACTGATAAGAATAGGAATAAGAGTAAGAAATATTTCATTGTGCCTGTTTGTTAAGGACGTTTATTATTTTCAAAAAATACATTCAGATTGTAAGAAGCTTCTTCGGAACCTTCTGTCTTAGCAGCCTTTAACATGCGAATACCTTCGTATGTGTTTCCAGTCATCAGCTCATATACACCCCGACAATTCTTGTAAGCAAGGCTGTCATGAGGAGCCATCGATAAAAACTTGCTTATTGATTGAGTGTCTCCTTGTTCGATGGCAGCAGCGGCAGCGTTTAGGTTGGCGATGGGGTGTACAGGATACAGTTTGACACTGATGTTAATAATTTGGTAAAACTTAGCTTTGTTATCTGCATACGACAGAGCTACGGTATAGAGTTCGCGGAGCGACAACATTTGTGGATTGACATCAGCCATAATCTTAGCTTCTTCAAGATTAAAATTCAACTCTTTCTGGTTTCGTATATCTACATCATCCGTAGCCGGGGAAACATACGAACCTTTATATTTCATTTTTGTGGTTGTCATATCAGCTGGAGACGTGTTTTCTGCTGTTGACGTAACCTCGTCCGGATTCTTTTGGGAGGATGGGAGTGCAGCAGGTTGAGATGTAATGAGTAAAGTATCTTTCAACGCTTGTTCACCTTCAGGACGGATGATTGTTCTCCGAAGGAGGAGAGTTGCGTGGTTCATCCAATCTTCTGCGGGCAACGAAGTTCGGTAAGCGATGGTGCGGGAATGACTTTCGTCGATACCGGCAACGAGGTAGGTTGCGTTCTCTTCCTTATGCTCGCTTTTTTTTCGTAATATCTGGTTACGCAGATATAATTTTTGTTTTTGTTTGCCGTTTAATAAGATGGAAGGTAGTAAGATTTTTCTTTCCTGTCCGGTTAAGACGGGCGTTAGTCTGACGGCATTTTTAGACTCCATATTTTCTATCTCTACCGATACATCCATGGAGAGAAGTAATGAATCTGCCCGCACTCCGAGAAAGTGTGGAGTAATATCCAGTTTAATGTTTTGTGCCGGGAGTAGATTGCATATCAATAAGCTGAAAAATATGAATGCTTTCGTTTTCATTTTATGTGGTTATTATTAGGTTGATTTATCGGATGAAATATATGATTGATATCCCTGCTTGTGTAGGTCCCCAGTAGTTGCAGCTTGATTTTTCCAATAGGGCTGCACCTTCAGACTGTCCGTAGCGTTTATAATTAAGGTGTGCATATCCGAGTGAGATTCCTGCTTCCAGATTCCATTGAGGGCTGATTATCCATTGATAACCGTAGGAAATGCCGAAACCCGCCAGATTGCCTTGATATCTGTTGTGAGCAATCTGCCTGTTCTCAATACCCAGCATTTTCCCATTGTTGAATCCCCAGGGGAGCATTCCTCCAAAATTGAACAAAGCATAGTGTAGCTGAAAGCCGATAAAACTTCCTGTGAATACTTCATTAAACCATTTACGGTATTCTGGCTGCAACAGGAAATGCTTCATCTTTTTGTTCCCTCCGAAGTTCCAGGGGTTGTAATTGAGGGAAAGGCTGATGGTATGCGTATCGTCACATCGCACTTCTCCTCCCATATTGAGAGTAGTGGTTAGATCGTAAAGCAGATTGCTTTTAATGGCTATATTTTGTCCGCAAAGGTTCGAAGCAGGCAGAATACATGCAACAAAGGCAATGATGGCTAGCCCATGTTTAATGTTTGCTGCATGTCTCCACCTGTTGCTGGCAGCAGACTTTTCATTTTTGCTGATATTGGGTTTGTGTGTCATAATTATTTGTTTATGTGTATCTGTTACTTCTTAGGTAACGGAACTCCTGTTTAATGACAGGAACACATGAGGGAAAAGTAAAAAAGACGGTGGTCTTTTATTGATATATGTCTCTGGAAGCTTTCGGACAGAAAAAAGTGGTCCGATGATTGGCAATAGATAGTTGGAACATGAACTAAAAGTGATTCGTGTTCTCATATCTTATTTTATTCTTCGAAAGAAGTTGAATAAAATAATGTATAATTAATTTGGAATGTAATACTCTTTTTATATATCTTTGTACAGTATTTATATCCGTTACCTAAGAAGTAATGGATAAGGCAGATTGCTGATAGATAGTTGTTTATGTGTTATTGATGACTTGCGTTGTAAGATTCTACGTAAAAACAATTCAATTGATTGGCTTCTGTTCTTTTCTTCAAACCAAAACCTTTCAGATAAGTTTGTGTGGTTTTTATAGATTTATGTCCTAGTGATTCACTGATCATTTCAATAGGGATTCCCTGGTATTTGGCATTTGTTGCCCAAGAATGCCGGATGGTATATGAACTGACAGGTGATTTTAGGTTTAGTTCTCTTGACAGGCTTTTTAATTGATTGTTGAATCGGCGGAGGGCTGACTGATATTCCTTATATATGCCTTCTTCTTTTCGTCTCTTATCTCCTCTCATTATATTAAATAGGTAGTCTGGGCAATCTTCTCTCGGTGGATTGCTGTTACGCAGCTTGTTTATCTCTTTCTTGGAGGTGTCCAGGATTTCAAGACTTATTGGTGTGCCTGTTTTTATACGATTGTATCTAAGGATTCCGTCTTCCAATGCCGATTTCTCTAAATGTGCGAAATCAGAGAACGGCATACCGCAGAATTGGAACATCAACCGTGCGATAGCTTGCGTACGGATTAAGTGTTGGGATTGAGGGGCTTTGTAGAGAAGTGTATGCAGTTCGCTGACCGGGAGCGCCTTTTTCTGTCGTACATCTACGCCAGTGTATACGTCACGAAACAGCCGGGGGATAAAGCGGGCTACCCCTGCTTCTACACCACGATTATAGATGCTGCGCAACATACGCATATAGGTTGAAACTGTGTTTGGCTTCAACCCATGTTCGTGTAGGTGCTGCCCGTATCGTCTCAAACTATCGCGAGTGATCTGCCCGAAAGTTATGCTGGGAGTACCACAGAACCTTGTGAATGACAGAATTGCATTCTTATACACATGTGCTGTCGAATAACGACCTTCTTCCTGTAAATTCCGGATGTATGCTTTGGCGCATCCGGTAAATCCGTTTTTATTACTTTTTCGTTTCATAAGCTTGTTTATCTTTACTTGTTATTCAGGGACTATAACAAAAGTAGTTATCTTTTTTGTTGTTAATGCCTTTAAAATCTCTCCGATTACCTTGTATTTTTTGTAGCTTTGCTTCGGATTTGGAAATGAGGTTATTCAGTTATGCTGCAGAAAACGAAAGGAATAGTTCTTCATACGTTGAAATACAATGATACTTCTATCATTGTAGATATGTATACGGAGTTGTCCGGCAGAGCTTCTTTCCTTGTAACAGTGCCTCGTTCGCGAAAAGCGGCTGTGAAATCCGTACTTTTCCAACCGTTATCTTTTATTGAGTTCGAGGCTGACTATCGGCCTAATGCAACACTTTATCGTGTGAAGGAAGCGAAATCTTTTTATCCATTTTCTTCCATACCTTATGATCCGTATAAGTCTTCGATGGCACTTTTCCTGTCGGAGTTTCTTTACAGGGCTATCCGGGAGGAGGCAGAGAACCGTCCGTTGTTTGCCTATCTGCAACATTCTATCATTTGGCTGGACGAGTGTGGAGAGGGATTTGCCAATTTTCATCTGGTTTTTCTGATGCGTCTTTCGCGTTTTCTGGGGCTTTACCCGAACCTGGAAGATTATCATACCGGCGATTACTTCGATTTATTGAATGCCTGTTTCACTTCCATTCGTCCCCAATTACATTCTTCTTATATCAATCCTGAAGAGGCCGTCCGTCTCCGTCAGTTGATGCGCATGAACTATGAGACCATGCATCTTTTTGGTATGAGCCGTGCGGAGCGTACTCGTTGCCTGACGATTATGAATGATTATTATCGTTTGCATCTGCCTGACTTCCCGGCATTGAAATCACTGGAGGTATTGAAAGAACTGTTTGATTAATTAGTAACTTTTCTCCATTCAACTGTTCTAGCTAGTTTTCATTCTTGAAACACGAGTGCGGTGCTTTTCAATTCTGTCGTTCCCTTGTCGTGTCGAGTCCATTTACTTGCCATATATTGTTTTAGCAGTGTTTTAGCGTCCGCCACTGTATGCGGCAATTAATCAGGTGATAATAACACTTCTTAATGCGGGTTTGTATGCTGTTCCTGAAAATATATGTTACTTTTGTCCGTAGAGAACAAAAGAGAATGAACAAGAGAGAAAACAATATGAAAAGATTCCTATACCTGACGGTCTGTCTTCTCATCCTGGGGGAGTTTTATGGTTGTAACGGAGACGTGTTTGTCGACGACTTCCGTTCTTCCGATTCCGAACTGACGCTGGACGGGAACGGGGATGTTGCCACTATTCAATTTGCAGCTGCCAATTGGGATTGGTTAGCAATGTATACAGCTTCTAGTCTTCCCGTTCAATATAAAGTATATGATGCGGACAATCGCTTGGTAACAAATGACCAAGGTCCATCGCTGAACGGATTGGGAAAGATTGTGTACACCGGAGAGATGATTGATTTCACCATCGAACGTGTTCATCCCGAAGAAGTGAAGATAACGGTGGGCGAGAATGCCCTTTCCGCTCCTTTTCAATTCCTGCTCACGGCAAGCAACGAATATGAGTGGCAGGAGATACACGTCGAGATTTCTCCGGGAGACAGATATGTGATGGATAGTATCATTTATTCTTTGAATGCATATTCTTACGATCCGGAAAACAAGATAGAGAAAAAAGAAGGCGTCTCCTTTCATAACTTAACAGATGTTTCGTCTACATACACGTTTTTTCCTTTCGAGTCTTTTTACCATTTTATGAGGTTCAAAAGCGATGTGCCCGAAGCTTTTCAACTACTGGGCGAAGCCGGTCTGACAGTGGAAATACCAAGTATGAAAGACGGATATTTAGTGATGAACGGCAAACGGGCGCCATTCATTTCTGAGCAACAAATGTTGCCTTGCTCTAGTACGGAACAGAACAAAGACATAATTCCTCCTCGGACTTCTCGATACTACACCTTATCGATGATGTATGATTGGTTGGAAACGAGATATACCCTCTATGTTTCTCACTCCAAAACCAAGAAACAACGAATCGTAACCGGCACGTTGCATAGCGAAATGCCTGTAAAATATTATATAACACACAAGGATATACCTTTCAACAACTAGCATATCAATGATTAGAAATAGGAACGCCATACGGTTGCTGTGCCTCTTTTGCCTTCTGGTATATCCGGCAATCAACGCAAATCTGGAAGCCCAGACAATCATCGGACAACGGAACGACAGCGTCAGCCATTCCCTGATCCGCCATCAGCTTGGCTTTGACATTCGTCCGGGCTATATCGTCTCCACCCATAGTTTTCTGCAAGGAGACAATATGCAGCAAAAGAAAATCGACCAATCGCTTTCTTTCCATCTCAAGTACGCTTTTAGATTTAGCAAAGAATCCAATCTCGGCAGGTTCTTTCCTCATACCTATCAGGGCATTGGCGTTTCCTACCAGACCTTCTTTAGTCCCGTTGAATTGGGAAATCCGGTGTCGGTATACGCTTTTCAGGGGTCACGTATCGCGCAACTGTCGCCCCGTCTATCGCTCGATTACGAATGGAACTTCGGAGCTTCTTTTGGCTGGAGGAAATATGACGAACTATCCAATCCGCAAAACGTGTTGATTGGCTCCAAGATCAATGCGTACATCAATCTCGGCTTTTTGCTGAACTGGCAAGTTCACAAGTACTGGAAACTGGCGGCAGGTGTAGATCTCACCCATTTTTCCAATGGAAACACGCATTATCCTAATGGCGGTCTTAATGTTATTGGAGGAAGAATCGGCATCGTACGCACTTTGGACGCGGATGAGGCACCCGGTTCCATCACTCCTAGACGGCTCTTTATAAAGCCTCACGTCAGCTATGACTTGGTGATCTACGGAGCCACCCGCAAAAGAGGACTGATTGGAGACGATGTGTCGAGTATGATTCCCGGTTCGTTCGGTGTGGCGGGCATCAATTTCGCCCCGATGTATAATTTCAACAACTATTTTCGGGCAGGGCTTTCTGCGGATGCGCAATATGATGAGAGTGCCAATCTTAAGGAGTATAGAGTGGGCAAGTTTTACTCGGGCGATTTGAAGTTTCATCGTCCTCCTTTCCGTAAGCAATTTGCCATGGGGTTATCTCTTCGGGCAGAACTGGTGATGCCTGTTTTCTCTATCAATGTCGGCGTCGGTCGGAACCTGATATACAGCGGTGGTGATATGAAAGGGTTCTACCAAATTCTGGCTCTCAAGACTTACGTCACACGCCATTTGTTTTTGCACGTGGGGTATCAGTTGAGCAAATTTAAAGACCCCAACAATCTAATGCTGGGGCTTGGATATAGATTTCATGATAAACGATGAAAGAGTATGATAAGGTATAGGGAGGGCTTAGCTGTTTATGCCTCTTCCACTTTCACCAGTTTCCAACCCTGAAATACCAATGCGATGCATTTCAATTCTGTCGTTCCCTTGTCATGCCTGATCCATTCGCTTGCCGCATACTGTTTCAGTTGCGTTTTTGCATCAGACAGTAGCTTTTTGATTTCAGCATCCGAAGCGTCCCGTTTGGCGTATTTCACTTCAATGCAGTAGCTGTATGCCATGTCGGGAAGCTGCATCAGGCGGGGGTGGAGGAAGATGTCGGCATATCCTTTGTTGCTTTCGTATTCGGGGCGTGCGATATAGTAACTATTTAGTCCCAGATAAGCGAGAATGAAAGCTTTCACGTGTGCTTCCCCCTCTATAAATTCACGGATGCTGCTTTGGTTGTTCAGGCGTTCGACGATATATTCGAAGTAAGGATTCCAATCACCTTCGTATGCCATTTCATACATCAGTATGTTTAGCTTTTCCACTTCCAAATTGAGACCGGAGCTATCTTTGTAGATGTCTATCATGTATCCATAGAGTTGCTCGCGCACCGTTTGGTTGGGGATGGAGAGTATATTCATCGGGCCTCTAGTGCCGTTGATGGTAAGCATACCATAATAATAGAGGAGACTCTTGAAGTATTCGGTTTTTATAATATTCTCGGCCGGGAAACTGTCGGCAATGATTCCGCTAGTGGCGCCCTTCTCTACTATTTCCTGTACGACACTTGCATTTTCTCCAAAAGTCTTGTCTACGCGGATAAGGTGGCGCAGTTTGTTATAGTCGGTACGGATGTTGGCATCGAGCATTGTGTTGGGTATGCGCATGTTTAGCAGATAGCGGTTCATGAAGTAGAGCACCATGTCCGAATTGTACATGGACGGTTCGTCCAGTGCTTCGGTGGAAAAGCAATAATTATCATACCACGGTTTCATCATGCTGATCAACTCATCGACGGGATGAATGATTTTTCCTTGCTGCCGGTAGTATTCCAGCAATTCCCGTACTTCGGCTTCGGTGAATCCGATCATGTTGTTGAATACCGGGTTGGTGCTTTGATTGCTGGCGATATTGAAGCCACTTGTGAGATCGTCCATCGTTACAGGGCTGACACCGGTGATGTACATACGTTCCACAACCCTGTCAGTATAGTCTTTGACGGTTTTGAGAAAGTTCCGCAGAAAACCGTCGCCATGGGTGAGGGAGCGATAACGGGTATTGCCGTAGTTGACCAGTACGTTGTTGGCAAAGTTATCGTATTCGTCGAGGATGAGGTACATCTTCAGG
>OGZZ01001565.1_pt1 | contig 16451 bp, 10 predicted proteins | sample 1577021 | NCBI WGS metagenome assembly OGZZ01 (sample SAMEA3541526, study PRJEB24748) | human gut metagenome | biome: human gut; feature: human-associated habitat; material: faeces | place: China | collected 2012
GGTCAGGTCGATCACGCCAGCCACTTCGGCATGGATGACGAAAGCTATGCAAGGTTCCTGCCTATGCTGAACTCACCGAACGGCATTATTTATATCACCGGTCCTACCGGTTCGGGTAAGTCCACCACACTGTACATGGTGCTTGAGTACCTGTCGCACCGGCAGGTGAATATCTCCACGGTTGAGGATCCGGTGGAGAAGAACGTGCCGAGTATTAACCAGACGCAGGTCAATCCGGTTGCCGGACTGACGTTTGAGTCCGGTCTGCGCGCGCTGCTGCGTCAGGACCCGGATATCATCATGGTCGGTGAGACCCGTGACGGCGAAACTGCCGGTATTTCGGTTCGTGCGGCCATCACCGGTCATCTGGTGCTGAGTACGCTGCATACCAACGATGCGGTCTCGAGCATCGTCCGTCTGGCCGATATGGGCATCGACCACTATCTGATCGCAAATTCGCTGGTCGGTCTGGTCGCGCAGCGACTGATGCGCAAGGTGTGTCTGCACTGCGGCAGAGAGGTCGCAGTTACGCCGCAGGAGCAGGCGCTGCTCGGCAAGGATATCACGACCATCAAGCGCGGCACAGGCTGTACGCACTGCAACGGCACCGGCTACCGTGGCCGTATTGCCGTGCATGAGATCGTCACGATCGACCGCAATATCCGCCGCATGATCAGCCGCGGCGCCGAAATCGAGGAGATCGAGGCCTATGCGCGGGAACAGCAGGGCATGCGCAGCCTGAAGGAAAAGGGTCTGGAACTGGTAAAACAGGGTGTTACTACACCGGAGGAGCTGCTCAGGATCGCGTATTACGCATAACCGGAAACCGCTCTGTATCTTTTGATACAGAGCGGTTTTAACGATTATAAGCAGAATTACAGAACGAAATCTGCATAAATGAACGTATGTTCACTATTGATTGACTCCCCGGAGTCGAAAACTTTTCCTTTACATTCTTATCTCAAGCGGGTATAATACCCATTGATGGATGGCATTCCGCAGAGCGGAAGCTATACCTTGTCACAACATGTTTTTCAAATTTTTCCGACAGTGATTTTACGTTGCGTCACACCACAGAAAGCGGGTGACAGCATGAACATTGGCATTGTTGGAGCAGGAAAAGTCGGCTTTTCCTTCGGCAGACTGCTTGCCGAAAAAGGCGTGCGGATATCCGGCTATTACAGCCGCAATTCCGACAGCGCAAGAGAAGCTGCAGAATTTACAAATTCCGGACACTATACCGACCTAGGCAAACTCATCGAAGTTAGTGACGCGATTTTCATCACCGTTCCGGATAATGCGATCACCGAGGTGTATCGGCAGGTCGCAGAATTTGAAATTCAGGACAAGTATATATGTCATTGCAGCGGCGCCTGCACAGCCGAGGAAGCCTTTCCCGGTATTCACGCGCAGGGAGCCTATGCAATATCCATTCATCTGCTATTTCCGATCAGCAGCAAGTATAACTGCTGGCGGGAGCTGGCAGGTGCTTTTTTTTGCGTCGAGGGAGACACGCAGGCGGTCGAGGTCTTTGTGCCGCTGCTGCGCGGACTGGGGCTGCAGGTGCAGACCATTTCACCGGAGAGCAAGGCGCAGTACCACCTCAGCTGTGCGCTGGCGAGCAACTTTGTCTGTGCACTCGTGCAGCGCAGCGCAGAGCTGCTGAGCGGCTGCGGATTCTCCGAAACGGACGCACTGCACGCGCTTGCGCCGCTCATGCGGAGCAATCTGGCGCATGTAATCGAGCACGGTGCCGTCTCAGCGCTGACCGGACCCATTGAGCGCGGCGACACGCAGACCGTGCAAAAGCATCTGTCGTGCCTGACGGAACGAGACGACCGGCAGCTTTACGCGCTGCTGGGACTCGAACAGGTCAAAATGGCACAGGAAAAACATCCTGAGCAGGATTACGGCACGCTTGCCGCCCTGCTGAACAGGGAAAAGGAGCAGAAAGAATGAAGAACACAGTGAGTACATTTCTCTCGATGAAGCAAAACGGCGAACGCCTCACCGAGATTACCAGCTACGATTACACGACCGCCAAGCTGGTGGAAAAAGCGGGCATCAACGCCATTCTGGTGGGCGATTCGCTCGGCATGACCATGATGGGTTATGACACGACCCTGCCGGTTACGATGGAGGACATGATCCACCACAGTGCATGCGTCGTGCGCGCGTGTGAGAACACCATGGTCATCATGGATATGCCGTTTATGAGCTATCAGGCGTCGGTTTCCGAAGCCGTGCGCAACGCAGGCCGGCTGATGAAGGAGGCGCGCGGTCATGCGGTCAAGCTGGAGGGCGGCGCAGCCGTTGCCGAGCAGATTCGCGCGATTACAGACGCCGGTATTCCGGTGCAGGCGCATATCGGCATGACGCCGCAGAGCGTCAACGTGTTCGGCGGCTTTAAGGTACAGGGCAAGGGCGAGGATGCGGCAAAGCGGCTGCTCGAGGATGCCTTCACCGTACAGGAGGCCGGTGCATTTTCGGTCGTGCTCGAGTGCGTACCGCCCAAGCTGGCGGCGCTCATCTCGAAAAAGCTGACCATCCCGACCATCGGCATCGGCGCGGGCGCAGGCTGTGACGGACAGGTGCTGGTCTATCAGGACATGCTCGGCATGAACATGGACTTCACGCCCAAGTTCGCCAAGCAGTTCGACAATATCGGTGAGCGCATGGTGGACGCGTTCCGCGCTTACATGAACGAGGTGCAGAACGGCACGTTCCCGACCGAAAAGCAGAGCTTTGTCAAGTCTGACTGCAGCGATGAATATCTCGCCAAACTCGACGCTGAATTTTGAGAGAAACAGGAGCATATACAATGAAAATCGCAACAACCATCGCAGAAGTACGCGCACAGGTGCGCGAGTGGAAACAGCAGGGTCTGACCGTCGGTCTGGTGCCGACCATGGGCTATCTGCATGAAGGACACGCCAGTCTGGTCAAAACGTCCGTGCAGCAGTGCGACCGCACGGTAGCGTCCGTGTTCCTCAATCCGACCCAGTTCGGTCCGGGTGAGGATCTGGAGACCTATCCGCGTGATTTCGAGCATGACTGTGCGCTGCTGACCGAGTGCGGCTGTGACATGGTGTTCCATCCCGAGGTGTCCGAGATGTATCCGGACGGCTTTGCCACCTTTGTTGAGGTGCAATCCGAAATGCCGCGTCAGCTGTGCGGCAAGACCCGTCCGATTCATTTCCGCGGTGTATGCACGGTCGTTTCCAAGCTGTTCAACATCGTAACGCCGGATAAGGCGTTCTTCGGTCAGAAGGACGCACAGCAGCTGGCGATCATCCGCCGCATGGTGCTCGACCTGTCCATGGGCATTGAGATCGTCGGCTGCCCGATCATCCGTGAGGCAGACGGTCTGGCGAAGTCCTCGCGCAATACCTATCTGAGCGCAGAGGAGCGCAAGGCGGCACTCGTGCTGTCGCGCGCTGTAAAGCTCGGCCGGGAGCTGGTCCGGAACGGCGAGAAAAACGCGGATGCAATCGTCAATGCCATGCGTGCGCTTATCGAGCAGGAGCCGCTCGCGCGTATTGATTACGTCTCCGCAGTGGACGGCCTGACCATGCTGCCGGTGCATGAGATCAACGGCGGCGAACTGATCGCTATGGCGGTCTATATCGGCAAAACGCGCCTGATCGACAACTTTTCGGTGGAGGGATAAGTCATGACAGTACAGATGCTCAAGGGTAAAATCCACCGTGCAACGGTCAAGCAGGCTGAGCTGAACTACGTCGGCTCGATCACGGTTGATGCCGATCTGCTGGATGCGGCCGGCATTTATGAATATGAGAAGGTTGCCATCGTGGATATTGAGAACGGCAACCGCTTTGAGACCTATACGATCGCCGGTGAGCGCGGCAGCGGCATGATCTGCCTGAATGGCGCCGCAGCACGCTGCGTCAGCGTTGGTGATAAGGTCATTCTGATGGCGTACGCGCAGCTGACGCCGGAGGAGGTCAAGAACGGCTATGCTCCGCAGGTCGTGTTTGTGGATGAGGAAAATAAGATCGTCCGCACCACCACCTATGAGAAGCATGGTTTGCTCAAGGATATGGCGTAATGAAAAAGGAGAACCCGGGTGGGTTCTCCTTTTTCATTGGTGCAGAGCTGAGGATTAGAGTGAAGAGAGGTAAGGTGAAACGCAGGCACAAGAAAATATTCGCAGGTGCCGTCTATCACAGCGACACTGTTGCGTCGCGCCTGCGGAGAGTAAACCGTATATGTAGCAGCAGGGTAGGCGAGAACTGCGTAGAGGTAGAGAAAGGGGCGCACACTGTGCGCCCCTACGGAAGAAAAAATCCTTTGCCGTTTCTCTTTTCGAAGCGGTCGCCGGTCTCTGGTCTGCGCCAGACTATTAAATAAAAGGAAACTGGAGTCCCAAGAGGATAGTACTCATCTAATCCACGCACGGCGTGGGAACAAGGTTTAGTGGCCTACGGGCAAACCTTGGTGTCTATCCTTTTGGAACCCTAGCTAAGGGTTAGCACCCATTCCTTATGCGTAAGTAAGCAGATTAACCCTGAACCGACTCCATCTCCGCCGCAGAGGACTTGTCTGCGTTCTCCCGGAACAGCAGACCGAAAATACGGCGTACCAGCGGACCGGCTGCAAAGAACTGCCACAGCAGTGCCATCGGGAAGTTCATAACGGTGGTCTGTACCCAGATTGCAAAGAACTGTGCGTTATGGCTGTCCTTGAACAGCAGGGTGGCAAAGAAGCTCATGCACGGGCACATCAGCCATACGGATGCAGCCGAGATGGCAAGCATAATGCTGGTCTGGCTGGCTTCGCGCGGGTTGACAAGGCGGAATGCAACCTTCATCGCCAGTTTGCCGACGAATACCAGCTCGAGCAGAATTGCGATAACAGTCATGATCGGCCACTCGTGGAATACCGCGAGGAATACCCAGTTCTGCATGGAACCGGTGTTCAGCACGATGTTGTACGCTACCATGCCGTATACCATGACAGAAGCCATAATAATGGTGTAAATAACGTCCTGAAATTTGTTTTTTGGCATTTTGTTTTCTCCTTTTTGTGTATGTGAAATATTTTTTGATAACGAATAGAAATGCAGCTGAACGCAAAAAAATAGGACGAAGTAAACTTTCGTCTACTTCGTCCTATGGACTACTTCAACTACCATTAATTATAATTATCATACCATATTTTGTGGGTGTTCGTCAAGGCTAACTTCGTTCTTGACAATACTGTTCTCGGGGTGTATACTTTGTCTGTAAATAGAACCCCCTCCCGTAGGGGAGGGGTGCAGATAGGAGATGCGATATGAAACAACGGTTTCGGGTGGGCGGCATGAGCTGCGCGGCCTGCTCCGCCCATGTGGAGAAAAGCGTTTCGGCGGTGCCGGGTGTCAGCGGCGTGCAGGTAAATCTTCTCGCCGGCAGCATGGCGGTCGAGTACGACGAAAACGCGTGTGACGCACAGACGATTATAAAGGCGGTCGAGTCCGGCGGCTACACGGCTGCGGTGGATGACGGCAGGCAGACATCAGCTCCGGCGCAAAGCCCGCAGGCGGACGAGGCGCTGAAGGAAATGAAGACCCGTATTATCGTTTCGGCGATTTTCATGCTTGTCCTGATGTACTTCTCGATGGGCGAGATGGTCGGGCTGCCGCTGCCGTCCTATGCGGCAGGCATGGACGGCATGTTCAATCTGGCGCTCACGGAGCTGCTCCTCACGCTGCCGATCGTCATTATCAACCGCAAATATTATATCAACGGCTTCAAAACGCTGCTGCACCGTGCCCCGACGATGGACGCGCTCATCGCCGTTGGCTCGGGTGCGGCGCTCGTGTACGGCATTTACGCGCTGATTCAAATCGCGCTCGCGCCCACGCCTGAGGCAGCCCACAGCTTTATGCACGACCTGTATTTTGAGTCCGCAGGCATGATTTTGACGCTGGTAACGCTCGGCAAGTTCTTTGAAGCGCGTGCCAAGCGCAAGACCGGCGAAGCCATTGCGGCACTGATGGACCTGCGTCCGCAGACCGCCGAGGTCATCCGTGGCGGTCAGACCATGCAGCTGCCGATTGAGCAGGTACAGGTTGGCGACCTCGTTATCGTGCGTGGCGGTCAGTCCGTGCCGGTTGACGGCGAGATCACCGAGGGCAGCGCCTATCTGGACGAAAGCGCCATCACCGGCGAGAGCATGCCGGTCGAAAAGCATGTCGGCGATACCGTAATCGGCGCAACCGTATCCAAGAGCGGCTATGTTGTTATGAAGGCATTGCGTGTCGGCGACGATACGACTCTGAGCCAGATTATCCGTCTGGTAGAGGAGGCAGGCGCGTCCAAGGCGCCAATCGCCAAGCTGGCGGATAAGGTGGCAGGCGTGTTTGTGCCGGTCGTTATGGGTATTGCGCTCGTGACTGCAATCATCTGGCTGCTGGCCGGTGAAACGCCGAGCTTTGCGCTCACACGCGCGATTTCGGTGCTGGTTATCTCGTGCCCGTGCGCACTGGGACTGGCAACGCCGGTCGCTATCATGGTCGGCACAGGTGTCGGTGCGAAAAACGGCGTGCTGTTCCAGTCGGCGGAGGCGCTCGAGAATCTGCACAACGTAAACGCAGTTATTATGGATAAGACCGGCACCGTAACCGAAGGACGTCCGGTCGTAACCGACGTAAAATCCTTCGGCGTGGAGTCGGCTGACCTGCTCTCGCTGGCGCTGTCACTCGAGAGCCGCAGTGACCATCCGCTGGCGGACGCCATCGTGCGCTATGCCCGCGAGAAGAATGCGCAGGAGCGTTCGGTCACTGACTTTGAGATGATAGAGGGACAGGGTATCCGCGCAACTGTGGACGGCGTGCCGTGCTTTGCGGGCAACCGCCGGATGCTGCTTGCCAACGGACTGGCGCTGTCCGGCTCGATGCAGAAGCTGGGTGACGAGTTCGCCGCAGCAGGCAAAACGCCGCTGTTCTTTGCGGCAAATCGCCAGATTGTCGGTATTTTTGCGGTCGCTGATGTGCTCAAGCCGACCAGTAAGGCGGCAGTCGAAGCACTGCGCAGTATGCACATTGACGTAACGCTGCTCACCGGTGACAACCAGAAAACCGCGCAGTCCATCGCGTCCGAGCTGGGCGTGACCGATGTGATCGCTGAGGTGCTCCCGCAGGACAAGGAGCGTATCGTGCGCGAGAAGCAGGGTAAGGGCCGCAAGGTTGCCATGATTGGCGACGGCATCAACGATGCACCGGCGCTTGCGCGTGCCGATGTCGGCATTGCGATTGGTGCAGGCACGGACGTGGCTATCTCGTCTGCGGACGTTGTGCTGATGAAGAGCGACCTGATGGACGCGGTGGACGCCATCCGGCTGTCGCGCCGGACCATGCGCAACATTCGCCAGAACCTGTTCTGGGCGTTCTTCTACAACTGCATCGGCATTCCGATTGCGGCGGGTCTGCTGTGGGTGCCGTTCGGCATCAAGCTCAGTCCGATGATTGGCGCGGCGGCAATGAGCCTTTCGTCCGTCTGCGTGGTCTCAAACGCGCTGCGCCTGCGCTTTTTCAGCGCAACACCGAGAAAAACGGCGGGGACGCCTGCTGTTTTGCCCATAAGCGGCGAAAAGCCGCTCACGGCACATAAAAAGGAGGAAAATGTTATGGAAAAGACAATCAAGGTTGAGGGCATGATGTGTCAGCACTGCGTGGCACACGTCAAAAAGGCACTCGAGGGTGCAGCAGCCGGCTGTGATGTTGCGGTCGATCTGGATGCAGGCAAGGCAGTCGTTTCGGGCAAAACGCTGCCGGAGGATGCTGTTCTGACCGCAGCCGTCACCGAGGCGGGCTATAAGGTGGTCGGCATCGAATGAAGGCAGACAGAAAAAAGGTCGAGCCGCTGCTCAAAACTGCGCGCGGGCAGATCGACGGCGTGCTCAAAATGATCGAGGACAACCGCTACTGCATGGATATTATGATGCAGCTGCAGGCGGTGGAATCGCTGGTGCATAAGGCGCAGAGAGAGGTTCTTCGCGGACACCTTTCCGGCTGCGTGCAGGATGCGTTTGAGACCGGAGATCAGAACGAACGCGAGCAGAAGATTGCAGAAATCATCAAGCTGCTGGATAAAGCGTAAGCGGAAGGACGTGCCCAAAGGCACGTCCTTCTTTTGCCTGAAAATTGAAGATTTGTGTAGATTCATACAGTTCGTACAAAAATCACAAATGAATTTTGTGCGAAAATATGGAAAATAAAAGGAAACATTTCTGCTGAACTATGCTATAATTTATGTGTAGCAGAAATTACCTGCTGCGCGGATGAACCAATCAGATTCCATGTGCCCGGAACAACCGGTTCATTCAGCTTAGACAACTTGATCTGTGCATCATGCGCCAAGGGCGTGTCTGTACAGAAAAAGGCACAGCCGGTGAAAGCCGGTGTCGCAAAGCCATGGGTCTACCCGGAGTAATTACTCCGTAGGACAGCCGGTTGCCGAATAGCAGAATTCACGCCTCCTTTGCGTCTGTATGCACGCAGAGGAGGTTTTTTGCATGAAAAAGAGAAATAACCGTTTTCTTGCCGGTACCCTCGCCGGATTGATGATGCTGACCATGCTGCCTGTTACCGCGCTTGCGGCGCAGGAAGGCGCGGACGGCGATGCTGCATCCGACACCTCGAATAATATTGTAAACGTGGTAAGCGACGGTAAAAACGTTCAGCAGGCTGAGAATAACAATGTGAATGTTGAGGGAAACGGCGGCACCGATAATGTACAGGAATCTACTGACGACAGCAGCGGCGGCAGCGCCGATACAGCCGCAGCTAATCAGCAGGAGGGTGAAGCAGGCGGCTCGGGCAACGGTAATACGGCAGATACGACTCCGGCGGCGGAGCAGCCGTTTGTTGCGAAGATTGGGACTCAGACGTATGAAACTCTGGATAAAGCTATCGAAGCTGTACAGGGTGACGAAGTTATTGAGGTTGGCGCGGATTGCACGCTGACCGTTGGTACGATTGAAAAAGCTGTTGTTATCAACGGCAATGGTCATACCATTAGTGTTCCGGAGCAGAATACCGAAAACCATGCGCTCAATATCAATGCTTCGCTGACGTTTAACAATACAAAGGTTGAATTTCCGGATGCAGAGACTTCTGCATATTCGTGGGCTTTTACCATGAACCAAGAGGGCGAGCTGACGCTGGATAATGGAAGTACCTGCATTATCAAGCATCAGATTATTGATGCTCGAAATTACGCAACTATCAATGTACTGAATGGTTCGAAACTCAAGGTGTTAGATGCTGGTTGGACAGCAATACATGGTGCAGATGAAGAGAAACCCAATGTTCAGTATTCGATTATAAATATTAAGAATGGTTCTGAGGTCGTAGTCGATAATCCCAAAGATAATGGTGTTGCAAACGGTATTATCAACTGCGAAATCAATGTTGAAAATTCTGCGCTGACAGTCACCAATTGTGAAAATCAGGGTCTTGTAAGTTGCCGATTGACACTGGACGACTCGCAAGCAGAGATTAGTCATAACGATATGGGTATGACTGGTAAGAATGGTACCGACGTTCTGACAATGAAGAATAGCTCTACATTGACGATGGAGGATAATCGTTCCGCTGGCATCTTTCTGTGGGGTGGCAATGTCGATGTGCAGGATGGTACGACACTGACCATTACCGGTACTGGCAATAACGCGAAGGAAGAAGTCCTGAATGACTATTATATTGGCGCTCTTGCCATTAATATGCGTAATCCTTATAGAGCAAAGGTGAATTTTGCAGACAATGCAACTGTAAAATTGATTGACAATGCTGTTTCTGCAATCAGAAACGGTGGCGAAGTTTATGTTGGCGCAGGCACTGTTATCATGGATAATGGTAGTAAAGCATCGTATGGCGGCGGTATTCAGAATTATGGAAAGATTACCGTTTCTGATGGAGCAAAGCTGTATAACAATCATGCGCAAACAGCAGGTGATGATCTTTATAGCACCACGTATGTTGAAGATGGTGCAAGCTACAATCCGCCTGTTCTTACCTTTGCACCTGTCGGTGACGGCTGGATTCTGGACGACTGCAGCGACCCGATCGTAGGCTGGTATCACGACGGCAAGGAAAAGCGGGAGGACGATACTTACAAGCGTTGGAACGGCGATGGTGAAGGCGATGCCTACTACGCTGACGAATATACGGTTGGTAAAGAAGCTGTTTCCGATGCACTGGCGCTCAAGGCTGCACACGGTCAGCTCTGCAGCGTAACCTACGAAGTAACCGGTGACATTCCGTCTGACGCAGGCGCAGTTCCGACAGCAGCCAAGGTTAAGAAGGGCGGCAGCTACACCGTAGCACCGGTACAGACCACCTCGCAGAGCCGCTACACGTTCAGCGGCTGGCGGATCAACGGTAGTGGCGATGTTGTAACCGAGATCAAGGACATTCAGCAGGATGTCAAGCTGATCGGCGTATGGACCCGCAGATCGTCCGGCGGTGGCGGCGGCAGCAGCAAACCGACCGTTGACATTCCGGATGATGTACCGACCGGTCTGAACGGTGGTGACGACCACTTTGCGTACATTGTTGGCTACCCGAACGGCAACGTTGAGCCGAATGGCAACATCACCCGCGCAGAAGTAGCAACCATCTTCTTCCGTCTGCTGACCGAGGAAGTCCGCACCGCAAATTCTACCCAGTCCAACAGCCTGTCCGATGTGACGCGCGGTCAGTGGTTTAACCATGCTGTCTCCACGCTGTCCTCGATGGGCATTGTGAAGGGTCATAACGATGGCACGTTCGCGCCGAATGCGCCGATCACCCGTGCGGAATTTGCCGCAATCGCCGCTCGCTTCGACGATAAGAACACGGATACGTCCTCGAAGTTCACGGATATCGCGTCTCACTGGGCAAAGAATGAGATCGGTATCGCCGCAAACAAGGGCTGGATCAACGGCTATCCGGATGGTACGTTCCGTCCGAACCAGTATATCACCCGCGCAGAGGCTATGACGCTTGTCAACCGCGTACTCAATCGTCTGCCCGAGAACAGCAGCGATCTGCTCGACAGCATGATCAAGTGGCCGGATAATTCCGATGCTTCCGCATGGTACTATCTCGCTGTGCAGGAGGCTACCAACAGCCACGCATACTCGGATAAGAGCAAGGACGATAAGTACGAGAAGTGGACCACCATCCGCGACGCTCGTGACTGGACCGAGCTTGAAAAGTAAATTATTCGTTTCGGTAAACCGCGAACCACAGATGATATAGCAAGTATCGTTTTACCGGGCACAGCAGAGGCAGGAAAAAATTGCTTTTCCTGCCTCTGCATTTTTTGTTTGGGATGGGGAGTGGCGGTCAATGGCTGCCCCTGCGGAGATTAAACCGCATGTGTAGCAGTACGCTGTCTGTGAACTGCGAATATGTCGAGAAAGACACGCAAGAGTAACCCGACTGCCGTTCCCCTTTTTCGGAGCGGTCGCCGGTCTCTGGTCTGCGCCAGACTAACAAACAGGGGAAAGGTAGGAGTTCAAAGAGGAAGGGAAAACGCAGGTGTCCCTTCCTTTTTGTCCCCGCCGCGGAAGCGGCAGTTTCCGCGCTCCGCAGAGCGCAACTCCTCGATGAGGTTCAGCGAAAAACTCACCGCCCGGATAGGGCGTAGCGCATACGCGCCTCGTGCGCCTAGCAAAGTCCCTCTGCAATAGAGAAAAAGAAAAAGCACTTACTTTTGTAAGTGCTTGATGGTGGAAGTTACAGGGCTCGAACCTGTGACCCTCTGCCGGTTGGCAGATGACGAACCCGGCTGCAATAGAGAAAAAGAAAAAGCACTTACTTTCGTAAGTGCTTGATGGTGGAAGTTACAGGGCTCGAACCTGTGACCCTCTGCTTGTAAGGCAGATGCTCTCCCAGCTGAGCTAAACTTCCATCGGGTCGTTGTCGTCTCATCCCTGACGACTTGTTTAGTATATAACAGAATTACGAATCTGTCAACACATTTTCTGAAAAAACTCCAAAAAATTTTTAGGCCCGAAAATTTGCGCCGCGCACAGCGTTCTCCGACATGCGCGGCGCAATGTATTATTTTATTGTTCCATATTTTCGCAGAACCGCATCAGCATTGCCGCAGCCTGTGCGCGGGTGGCATTCCCCTGTGGATTCAGTCTGCCGTGCGAGCCGTTGACGATTCCGTTCGCCGCCGCCCATCGCATGGCATCAGCCGCATAAGCGCTGACAGTATCCGCATCCGTAAAGGCATCCAGTGTGCCACTGGCTTCGGGAGCGTCCGCATAGCGGTACAGCATGGTGACGAGCTGCTCTCGTGTAATGCCAGCCTCCGGCGCGCGACCATCTGAAATGCCTGCCGACTGCGCCCACGCCATGCCCTTCTCGTACCAGCTTGCACCGCCGGTCGTATCCGCACCCGCGTACCGCGCGAGAATCGTCATCAGCATACCGCGCGTGGTCGTGCCATCCGGCGAGAACGCATTCGTACCTGTGCCGCTCATCAGACCCTTTTCCACAACACAGCGCACGGCATCGGCGTACCACTCGGTTGGCTTGACGTCATCGAAGCTCACATTTTGAGCAGGCTGTCTCTCGAAAATAGGCGTAAGCGTGACATTGCACGCAGGCATGACGAATGTAAACCGACCGTCCTTCTCCGTCACTGCGACCGGCTTGCCGCTCTGGTCAGTAACCGCAATTGTTTTGAGCGCATAGCCTTCCTTTGGCACAGCTTTAATCATCACTGTGCTGCCTTTGGCTGCGTTTTTCGGCGTGATTGAGACCTCGCCGTGCTCGCTCTTAGCCGCAGTCACCGCACCGGTCGGCGTGCGGACCGGACCGCCGCCGCCACCACTGCCGCTCGTTCCGCCACTCTGCTGAGCGGTGAACACCGGTGCTGCAGTCTGCGTGCCGTTCAGTTTAGTAAGTGCTTCCTCTGTCAGCGTCGTGTACGTTTTATCACCGATTTTCCACCCGTCAAACGTGTATCCACGCTTGCCGTCGGTCGGAAACGCCGTTCCGATATCTCCCGCGCCGTAAACGCTGGTCTGCGCACTGCTGTCCGCAAACACGAACGTGATCTCCGCGCGGCGCATATCCACTGCGGAACGGTCGATCATGTACGTCACGCCATGGATGGTCAGCGTATCGCCCGCGGCCACGGCATCCGGCGCAGAAACCGTGATTGGCTCGGTCGCAAAGCCGGTCAGTCGAATCGTCAGGCCGTCGATTACGGCAGTAACGGTACTCGGCGTGACAGTTGCCGTCTCGAGCGCCTTCTTGATCTGAAACGAGAAGGTTTGTGCCTCGGGCTGCACATAGTTACCCGCTTTTCCGCCTGCCAGAGCGACCGCGCGTGCGGTGTACGACCCGATTTCGGTCCGGCGGCCGTCCTCGATTATGACAGTAAGCGCATCTCCGTTCACCGCGCCAATCGCTTCTGCCGTGACCAACTTCGGCGTACCATCATAATAGAAAATACTCTCGCCGTTCCATTTTATCTCAACAGGCTTCGGCTGTACGTTCAACACGCCTTTTTCGTATGTAATTTTGTAATTTTCGGCTTTTGCATCCATCGGAATAATCGTGTAGGTTCCAATATCGCTAAACTGCGCATAGTCAAGCGCATAGTTCAGACCCGAAAGCACAGCTTCGTTCTCATTGTTCACGAATCCGTTGATTTCTGCACCATTATCACTTAACGTTTCTCCATAGGTTATGGTTTTATCCTTGGCGCGAATACACAGCGGCGCTTTTTCAATATGAAACCGAACCGCTTGCGAGGTTGCGGAAGCCGTACTGCTCGTTTCCGGTGCATACGCTTCCACCCAGTAAGTTCCAGCGTTGATCGGTGCACCGTCCAGTTGATTGCTTTTTGCGCCGTTGCTGTCGGCGTAGTAGCGATACGTCGGCGCGGACGTGCCCGAGCAGGTCATATTGCTCTCGCTGTACGGCAGACCGGTATAGACTGCATCCTTCGTGCTTACAATAAGTTCGACCGTTTTCGGCAGGATTTTACCCTTTACAGTGCAGTTTTCGTCCTCTAACGTGTAATTTTTATTCGTAAGTGTAACTGTAACCGTCACATTCCATTCGCCGGCTTCGGCAGATGCATACCGTGTCGAGAGCGTGTAATCCGTGCCCTCGCTCAGTGCCGCGCCTTCCGGAAGATTGCTGAACGCCAGACCGCTAATCCGTGCATCATCATCGCGACCGTTGCATGTCTTGTCCGCGACTTTCAGCGCTGTTGTATTCAAGGAAATTATGCGCTTATTGATTGTAAAACTGCCGATATTCACCCGTTTAACTGCAGAAAAGTTTTCACTCGATGCAATCTCGACCGTCACGTTGTAAGTTCCGGCACGAACCGGCAAAGCTGTGCTGTCGTTGTACCAAACTGTGACCTCGCCAACGCCTGTCCTTGTCCACACCGACGCCTCACGCGGCTTGCCGTCGTAGGTCGAATCAACAGGCAATGCAATCTTGTAATCGGTGTCCTTTTCTGGTGTTTTCGGTGTGATTGGGAATGTTTTCTCAACTTTTCCGGTATAATTTCCCTTGCCGGTAATTGTCACCGTTCCTGCACCGCAGTCTCTGTTATTGGTGTAAGAAAGTTCGTAATCTACGTTGATTTTCAACGTTTTATTGTCTATTGCGATGATTGGCTTGGGATTATGCTCGACTCCGTCATACACATACTCGGTCTGCTTCATATCAATCTGCGCGTCTGCAATATCCCGCGGAGTAACTTTCAGCGTACCATTGACATAGCTGATTGCGTAATTTTTCGTCTTATCTGTACCGTTTCCGCATATTTTTGCATTATGGGGTACATTTTCTGCATTTCCTGCATTCGTCTGCGTGCCGGAAACCTTCACCTCGATGATTTTGTCGCCGGACACCAGTTTGCCTGCTGTGTAGCCATCTTTCACCAGAGGTTCGCCATCGTACACTTTCTCTGCACTTTCCGCCGTAATTGTCAGCGGTTTCGGCTGAATTTCTGCAGAAAACTCCTCGCTTTCCACGATGTACTTGCCGTCCTCCGACGTAAATTTGAGCCGATATTTGTCCCCTACATTCGGGACGGTTTCACCGTTTACGACCTCGAATGTGCCGGAAAGTTCAGTGCCGTTCAGCGTTGCACTGCAGCCGGAAACATCAACCATTTCACTCCAGGTCTGGCCGTATGTGCCCTTAGCCGACGTAATCCAGTCTATAATCGGTGTTTCTTCTTTTGAACCTTCTTCCGAGATTAAAACAATCTCGAGTTCGTCAGATAAACCATTACACTCGGCTTTCATATGATATGTTTGCCCTGCTTTTGCATTACAAGTAACAATCATGTCCCAGTGCACATCCATTTTGCTTGTCTGCTTATTGGGTTCTTCTTTCCTGCGAAATGCGACACCATTATTCGTGTTTTCGTCCACTATTGTTTTATCTTCTGCATGCAATGAAATATTGCATGTTGCTTCTTGGTTGACCGTCAGATCCCGGAAAAGTGCATCCGCCGTATACATATCCTTGTATGGCTCATCACCAGTTGGAATCGAAACAGTAATCGACTTTTCAACTACGGGTGTACCATTTCGATTGATTCGGATTGATGTAGTTGGTTGAACCTTTCTACATATCCGTTCCGGATAAACCGCATTCTGATAAGTGCCGTCGGCCGCTCCCGCAGAAACGACTACCATGCCGAGCGCCATCGAGAGCGCCAAGACCGCCGAAAATGCCGTTTTAAGACGTTTCACGTTTTCCTCCTGACCCGCAAGCTGGTATTTGACGATTGCGTGCGCTTCGTTTACTGCACTCTGCACAATTTTTCGCAGAGAACACATATATTTTTATTCAGCTTACCATGAGGTTTCATATGCGTCAATATTTTAATCGACAAAATTCGACATGTAATATTCAGCATTTTCCATAAAGGCACAGCCAGTCGTTAGTCTGTTTCTTCGTGTCTACTCCGCTTATACAGTGAGCCTTTCATCGGCAGAATATTCATATTTGCATATTTATGTTATTATCTTAAAAACGACTACTAATTCTCTATTGTGTCATTTTCATATATATTATCTGATGTTTTTCGTTTAATGACTATATGTTCATTTATCTGTATTTCGCATAAATATTCTATAAATGCAAAAAACACCATGAAGCTTTCCATAGAGCTGCGCCGTTGATGAGCAATAATAAGACGAAAAACACGAGCGCTGTATATATATTTTACCCGACAGTTTAGTTTCTCCATAAATCCATGCTATTCTTCCTGATTCATATGATAAGGTACAATAAGTTGCGCAAATTGAAAACCTCATAAAAGAAGACATAGCTTGCAGGCTCTGGTAGAATGAAGTTACCACACAAACATTCGAAAGGAGACAGCAAACTATGTCCGAGAAAATTGTACAGCTAAACGAGGAAATTATCAAGGGGCAGCTCAAAGAATTAGTTCGAGGAAGTGTAGAAG
>OGZZ01001583.1_pt1 | contig 16322 bp, 9 predicted proteins | sample 1577021 | NCBI WGS metagenome assembly OGZZ01 (sample SAMEA3541526, study PRJEB24748) | human gut metagenome | biome: human gut; feature: human-associated habitat; material: faeces | place: China | collected 2012
ACTTCCAGGCTATTATGGATGCAATCGTTAAGGCTAAGCCATCTTCACTTAAGGGTCAGTATTTAAAGAGTGTTGTTCTTACAGCTACTATGGGACCTGGTGTTAAGGTTAGCACAGCTAAGTATGTTGGCTAATATGTTGTTTCTTGTAGTTAACAAGGAATATTGATGCGAAAGATTGATTTTGCAATATTATTAAAACATATTTTGTAAAAATGGTTGACAACCTATATATTATGATAGTATACTATCAGCTGTGTGTGGTTATTCGCATACAAAGTGAAAGCTATATTTCACATTTTGCCTAAGACAGCAGGTCCCGAAAGGGTTAAAGGTAATACGCCTACCGAGGACAGACTTGTATTTTAAAGTGTGTCAGTCTGGAAGTACAGACTGATGATAAGACTTTAGAATATATTTATCAGTTTATTCAGTCCTTCTGTCATAGCGGCAGGAGGGCTTTTTTGATAGCCTGATACATTGTACGTCTGGGCAGAATATTATCTGGAAACAGATACTAATCTAACAGGAGGTAAATATTCATGGCAAAAGTAGAACTTAAGCAGCCTATTGTAGACGAAATCAAAGCAAGCTTAGAAGGCGCTCAGGGCGTTGTGGTAGTTGACTACCGTGGCTTAACTGTTGAGCAGGATACACAGCTTCGTAAGCAGTTAAGAGAAGCTGGTGTCGTTTACAAGGTTTATAAGAATACTTTAGTAAAGAGAGCAATCGCAGGTACAGAGTTCGAACCAATGACAGAGGTTCTTGAAGGACCTAACGCTATTGCAATCTGCAAGGATGATGCTACAGCTCCAGCAAGAGTTTTAGCTAACTTTGCTAAGACAGCAGAAGCACTTGAACTTAAGTGTGGTGTTGTTGAAGGTACTTACTATGATGCTACAGGAATCGCAGCTATCGCAAGCATTCCTTCAAGAGATGAACTTCTTGCTAAGTTCCTTGGAAGCATCCAGTCACCTATTACAAACTTTGCCCGCGTTATTAAGCAGATCGCTGAGAAGAACGAAGAGGTTGCATAATATCGCAGCATAAAACGATTATCGACGAGGCTGCCTGAAACTTATCAGACAGACTACGAAACTTAATTAAAGACTATAAAAAGGAGATTATAATAATGACTACACAGGAAATTATCGAAGTTATTAAGGGTTTATCAGTATTAGAATTAAACGATTTAGTTAAAGCATGTGAAGAAGAATTTGGTGTTTCTGCAGCAGCAGGTGTTGTTGTAGCAGCAGGTGCAGGTGCAGGCGCTGCAGCTGAAGAAAAGACAGAATTCGACGTTGAGCTTACAGAAGCTGGTGCTAACAAGGTTAAGGTTATCAAGGCTGTTCGTGAAATCACAGGTCTTGGCTTAAAGGAAGCTAAGGAAGTTGTTGATGGCGCTCCTAAGGTTATTAAGGAAGCTGCTTCTAAGGAAGAAGCTGAAGAAATCCAGAAGAAGCTTGAAGCTGAAGGCGCTAAGGTTACTCTTAAGTAATTTAAAACCAGAGGATTACAACTTTAATATGGCAATATGATGAAAAAGCACTTGATTTTTTGAGTTGTATTTGGTATATTATAATAAATGTGAAAAAGTTCCAGTTGTTTTATTGACAGCTGGGACTTTTTTTGCTATTATGGATAATGCACTATTATGGTATGGTGTGCATAGTTTTTGTACACATATCTATAATGTAATAAATTAATGTAAAGAAAACTAAGGGGTGAAACGTCAATGGAGAAAAACAGAATACGTCCAGTAAAGTCAGGCAAAGCGATGCGTATGAGTTTCTCAAGACAGAAGGAAGTTCTTGAGATGCCTAACCTTATTGAGGTGCAAAAAGATTCTTACCAGTGGTTTTTAAATGAAGGCTTAAAAGAGGTCTTTAACGACATCTCTCCAATTGCAGATTACAACGGAAGGCTCAGTCTTGAATTCGTTGATTTTGCATTATGCGAAGAGGAGAGAAAGTACTCTATAGAAGAGTGTAAGGAAAGAGATGCTACATATGCAGCTCCACTCAAGGTACGTGTAAGACTTCATAACAAAGAGAATGAAGATATCAGCGAGCATGAAATCTTCATGGGTGACCTTCCTTTGATGACTAAGACCGGTACATTTGTAATTAACGGTGCAGAACGAGTTATAGTCAGCCAGCTGGTACGTTCACCTGGTATTTACTATGATATACAGAAAGATAAGTATGGAAAGATATTCCTGTATAGTTCTACTGTTATTCCTAACAGAGGTGCATGGTTAGAGTATGAAACAGATGCTAACGATGTGTTCTATGTTAAGGTTGACCGTAATAAGAAGGTTCCTATTACTGTTCTTATCAGAGCATTAGGATTTGGTACTAATGCGGAGATTCTTGATATTTTTGGCGAGGAACCTAAGCTTCTTGCTACTATGGAGAAGGATACTTCTACTAACTATCAGGAAGGTGTGCTTGAACTTTATAAGAAGTTAAGACCAGGGGAACCTTTGTCAGTAGATAGTGCTGAAGCACTTATCTCAGGCATGTTCTTTGATCCTAGAAGATATGACCTTGCAAGAGTAGGCCGTTATAAGTTTAATAAGAAGCTTTCTTTCAGAAACAGGATTGCTGGACATGTTCTTGCAGAAGATGTAGTTGATGGCAACGGTGAGATTATCGCTAATGCAGGCGATAAGCTTACAAGAGAAACTGCAGAACAGATTCAGAATGCTGCTGTACCTGCTGTGTTCTTAAAGGCAGAGTTAAAGGCAGCTGATGGTTCAGTACGTGAAAGAGTAGTTAAGATATTATCTAACCTTGCAGTAGATATTACTAAATGGGTAGATATTACAGAGGAAGAAGCTAAGGAACTTGGTGTTAACGAGTATGTTTATTATCCAGTTCTTTCACAGATATTAGCAGATAATGAATCACCTGAGGATATCAGGGATGCTATAGAAAAGAATGTGGCAGATCTTATTCCAAAGCATATTACAGTTGAAGATATACTTGCATCTATCAACTACAATATGCATCTTGAATATGGTATTGGAACTAAGGATGATATCGATCACCTTGGTAACAGACGTATAAGAGCCGTAGGTGAACTTTTACAGAATCAGTTCAGAATCGGTATTTCAAGAATGGAAAGAGTTGTACGTGAAAGAATGTCAACTCAGGATTTAAGTGGTATATCTCCACAGTCACTTATAAATATCAAGCCTGTAACAGCAGCTATCAAGGAGTTCTTTGGTAGTTCGCAGCTTTCTCAGTTCATGGATCAGAACAATCCATTATCTGAGATTACACATAAGAGACGTCTTTCAGCACTTGGTCCTGGTGGTCTTTCAAGAGATCGAGCAGGTTTCGAGGTTCGAGATGTACATTATACACACTATGGAAGAATGTGTCCTATCGAGACACCAGAAGGTCCTAACATCGGACTTATCAACTCTCTTGCATCATATGCAAGAATCAATGAATATGGTTTCGTAGAAGCTCCTTATCGTATAATAGATAAGTCAGACCCTAAGAATCCAAGAGTAACTGATGATGTACGTTACTTTACAGCTGATGAGGAAGATGATTACCATGTAGCACAGGCTAATGCTGAGATTGATGAAAATGGATATTTCGTTAAGAATTCAGTATCTGGACGTTACAGAGAAGAAACATCTGAGTTTGATAAGAGCATGATTGATCTTATGGATGTATCTCCTAAGATGGTATTCTCAGTAGCTACATCTATGATACCTTTCCTTCAGAATGATGACTGTACACGTGCCCTGATGGGTTCTAACATGCAGCGTCAGGCAGTACCTCTTCTTATGACAGAGGCTCCAGTAATAGGTACAGGTATTGAAAACAAGACAGCATGCGACTCAGGTGTGTGTGTTGTTGCAGAAGAAGATGGTGTTGTTCTTTCTTCTGAATCTAACAGGATTCTTGTAAGAGAGACAAGCGGTAAGGTTCATGAGTACAAGCTTACTAAGTTCTCAAGAAGTAACCAGAGTAACTGTTATAACCAGAGACCTATTGTTTTCAAGGGTGATGAGGTTAAGGCAGGAGATGTTATCGCTGATGGTCCATCAACATCTAACGGAGAAATAGCACTTGGTAAGAATCCTCTTATCGGTTTCATGACATGGGAAGGTTACAACTACGAGGATGCTGTTCTTCTTAGTGAAAGATTAGTAAGAGATGATGTATATACATCTATCCATATAGAAGAATATGATACAGAAGCAAGAGATACTAAGTTAGGACCAGAAGAAATCACAAGAGATCTTCCTTCAACAGGTTCTGATGCTGTCAAGAATCTTGATGAAGATGGTATTATCCGTATAGGTGCCGAGGTAAGAGCCGGTGATATCCTTGTTGGTAAGGTTACTCCAAAGGGAGAAACAGAGCTTACAGCTGAAGAAAGACTTCTTAGAGCTATCTTCGGTGAGAAAGCAAGAGAGGTAAGAGATACTTCACTTAAGGTTCCTCATGGTGCTTATGGTATCGTAGTAGGCGTTAAGGTATTTACAAGAGAGAATGGAGATGAATTGGCTCCTGGTGTTAACAAGAATGTCCGTATCTACATTGCACAGAAGAGAAAGATTTCTGTTGGTGATAAGATGGCCGGACGTCATGGTAACAAGGGTGTCGTTTCAAGAGTACTTCCAGTAGAAGATATGCCATTCCTTCCAAACGGACGTCCACTTGATATAGTACTTAACCCACTGGGTGTGCCTTCACGTATGAATATCGGACAGGTCCTTGAGATTCATTTAAGTCTTGCGGCAAAGGTATTAGGCTTTAACGTAGCAACACCTATCTTTGATGGTGCTAACGAAAATGATATTATGGATACACTTGATATGGCTAATTCTTATGCTAACCATCCTTTTGATGATGATGAGCTTGCAAAGGAAAAGGCTGAAGCAGAGGCTGCAGGTGAAGAGTATCCAGCAGATATGACAACATTTACAGCTGAATATAAGGATCTTTTAAGAGATGATGTATTTGAGTTCCTTTCAGATAACAGAGCTCACAGAGCAGAGTGGAAGGGTGTTCCTATCGGAAGAGATGGTAAGGTAAGACTTCGTGATGGTAGAACCGGTGAGTACTTTGATAGTCCAGTTACTATTGGATTCATGCACTACTTAAAGCTCCATCACCTTGTTGATGATAAGATCCATGCACGTTCAACTGGTCCTTACTCACTTGTAACACAGCAGCCACTTGGTGGTAAAGCACAGTTCGGTGGACAGAGATTCGGTGAGATGGAAGTTTGGGCTCTTGAGGCGTATGGTGCATCATATACACTTCAGGAAATCCTTACAGTTAAGTCTGATGATGTTGTTGGCCGTGTTAAGACATATGAAGCTATTATTAAAGGTGAGAATATCCCTGAACCAGGTATTCCTGAATCATTCAAGGTTCTTCTTAAGGAACTTCAGTCTCTTGCACTTGATGTAAGAGTTCTTGATCAGGATAACAACGAAGTCCAGCTTCTTGAAAGTTCAGAGTATGAGGTTACAGACTTCAAGAAGGTTCTTGATGATGGTGGTTATAAGAGAAACAGCCGTGATGAGGAAAATGAATTAAAGAATGCCGGTTACCATGCTGAAAAGCAGGGGGATGATGGTGAAGCTACTATGGAAGAACTCGGATCAGATGATGATGACGATTTTGATCTTGACGGCTTTGATGATGATTTTGATGATTACGGTGACGGAAATAGAGAAGAATAATAGAAGGGAGCACTATAATGGCAGAAGAGATTAAGTCAAATAAATCAATGAAATTTGATAAAATTCAGATAAAGCTTGCTTCTCCTGAGAGTATTTTAGAGTGGTCTCATGGCGAGGTAACTAAGCCTGAGACTATTAACTACAGAACTTTAAAGCCAGAAAGAGATGGTCTGTTCTGTGAAAGAATATTCGGACCTAGCAAAGACTGGGAGTGTCATTGCGGTAAGTATAAGAAAATTAAGGATAAAGGCATCATATGTGATAAGTGTGGTGTTGAGGTTACTAAGGCAAGTGTCCGTAGAGATCGTATGGGACATATTCACCTTGCTGCTCCAGTTTCACATATCTGGTATTTTAAGGGAATCCCTAGCCGTATGGACCTTATCCTTGATATAGGACCTAAGAATCTTGAAAAGGTTCTTTACTTTGCTTCTTATATCGTGATTGATCCAGGTGAAACAGATATTCCATTCAAGAAGATTCTTACTGAAACAGAGTACAGAGATCTTTATGACCAGTATGGTAACACATTCAGAGTTGGAATGGGTGCTGAGGCTATTTTAGAGCTTCTTAGAAGCGTTAATCTTGAAGAAGAAGTGGCAAAGCTTAAGGAAGAGCTTGCTACTACTACTTCACAGAAGGCTGCAAGACTTATTAAGAGAATCGAAGTTATGGATGCATTTATCGCTGCTGGTACAAAGCCAGAGTGGATGATCCTTACTGAAATTCCAGTTATTCCTCCAGACTTAAGACCAATGGTACAGTTAGAGGGTGGAAGATTCGCAACATCAGATCTTAATGATCTTTATAGAAGAATCATAAACAGAAATAACCGTCTTGCAAGACTTATGGAACTTGGCGCTCCTGAAATCATTGTCCGTAACGAAAAGAGAATGCTTCAGGAAGCTGTTGATGCACTTATAGATAATGGACGTAGAAATGGACGTCCTGTAACAGGACCTGGTAACAGGGCTCTTAAGTCTTTATCAGACTTATTAAAGGGTAAGCAGGGACGTTTCAGACAGAATCTTCTTGGTAAGCGAGTTGACTATTCAGGACGTTCTGTTATCGTAGTAGGACCAGAACTTAAGATATATCAGTGTGGTCTTCCTAAGGAAATGGCTATTGAGTTATTCAAGCCATTCGTTATGAGAGAGTTAGTAAGACGTGGTCTTGCTGAGAATATTAAGAAAGCTAAGAAGAGTGTTGAACATCTTGAAACAGAAGTATGGGATGTACTTGAAGATGTTATCAAAGAGCATCCAGTTATGCTTAACCGTGCTCCTACACTTCACAGACTTGGTATTCAGGCATTCGAGCCTATCCTTGTGGAAGGTAAGGCTATTAAGCTTCATCCACTTGTTTGTACAGCATTCAATGCCGATTTCGATGGTGACCAGATGGCCGTGCATCTTCCATTGTCTGTAGAAGCACAGGCTGAGTGTAGATTCATGCTTCTTTCACCTAACAACTTACTTAAGCCTTCAGATGGTGGTCCGGTTGCCGTTCCTTCACAGGATATGGTTCTTGGTATCTACTATCTTACACAGGAAAGACCTGGTGTTAAGGGTGAAGGTAAGATATTTAAGAGTGTTAATGAAGCGCTTCTTGCTTATGAGAATAGTATTATTACTCTTCATTCAAAGATTAAGGTTAGAGTGTCTAAGACAAATGCATCAGGAGAAGAAGTATCAGGTATAGTTGAGTCTACACTTGGACGTTTCATATTCAATGAAATTCTTCCTCAGGATCTTGGATATGTAGATAGAAGCAAGGAAGAAAACTTCTTAAAGCTTGAGGTTGACTTCCATGTAGGTAAGAAACAGTTAAAGGATATCTTACAGCATGTTATTAATACTCATGGTACAACAACAACTGCTGAAGTTCTTGATGATATAAAGGCAATGGGTTATAAGTACTCAACAAGAGCTGCCATGACAGTTTCTATATCAGAGATGACAGTGCCACCTGTTAAGAAACAGCTTATTGCTGATGCTGAACAGAAGGTTGAAAGAATCAACATGAACTACAACAGAGGTCGTTCAACTGATGAAGAAAGATATAAGAATGTAATCAGAGTATGGCAGGAAACAGATAAGACATTGCTTAAGGCACTTCTTGATGGTCTTGATAAGTACAATAACATCTTCATGATGGCCGATTCAGGTGCCCGTGGTTCTAACCAGCAGATTAAGCAGCTTGCAGGTATGCGTGGTCTTATGGCAGATACATCAGGTCACACTATTGAACTTCCAATCAAGTCTAACTTCCGTGAAGGTCTGGATGTATTGGAGTACTTCATTTCAGCCCATGGTGCCCGTAAGGGTCTTTCAGATACAGCGCTTAGAACAGCCGATTCAGGTTATCTTACAAGACGACTTGTTGATGTTTCACAGGATCTTATTGTCAGAGAGACAGATTGCAGCGTTGGTAAAGTTATACCTGGTATGTATGTATATTCATTTGTCAATGACAGAGCTACTAACTCAAGTGATGCAAAAGAAGATATTCTTGAGCCATTACAGGAGCGTATTACAGGAAGATACTTAGCTGAGGATATTGTAGACCCAGCTACAGGTGAGGTTATTGTTGAAGCTAACCATCTTGTAACTCCTAAGAGAGCAGAAGCTATTATTAAGACTGGTGTTGATAAGGTTAAGATAAGAACAATCCTTACTTGCCGTTCACACATCGGTGTATGTGCTAAATGTTATGGAACTAACATGGCTACTGGTCAGACTGTACAGGTTGGTGAAGCTGTTGGTATTATCGCAGCCCAGTCAATCGGTGAGCCTGGTACACAGCTTACTATGAGAACTTTCCATACAGGTGGTGTTGCCGGTGATAACATTACTCAGGGTCTTCCTAGAGTAGAAGAACTTTTCGAGGCAAGAAAGCCTAAGATGCTTGCTGTACTTGCTGAGTTTGGCGGAACTGTAAGTATTGTTAAGACTGAGAAGAAGACTGAAATCGTTATAACTGACGATGAAGGTAATTCAAAGGCTTATCCATTATCTAAGGATACAAGAGAAAAGGTTGTTGAAGGACAGGTTGTTGCTAAGGGTGAAGAAATCACAGAGGGTTCTGAGAATCCACATGATATCGTAAGAATCCTTGGTGTAAGAGCTGTTCAGGATTACCTCCTTCGTGAAGTTCAGAAGGTTTACCGTATCCAGGGTGTTGATATCAACGATAAGCATATCGAGCTTATTGTTCGTCAGATGCTTAAGAAGATTGTTGTTGATGAAGCTGGAGATTCTAAGTTCCTTCCTGGCTCACAGGTTGATACTATTGAATTCCAGGAAGTTAATGAGAAGCTTGAGGAAGAAGGAAAGACACCTGCTACAGGTACTCCTATTATCCTTGGTATTACTAAGGCTTCACTTGCTTCTACTTCATTCATGTCAGCAGCTTCATTCCAGGAGACTACTAAGGTTCTTACTGATGCAGCTATTAACGGAAAGATTGATCCTCTTATTGGTCTTAAAGAGAATGTTATTATTGGTAAGCTTATCCCTGCCGGTACAGGTATGAAGCGTTATCAGGATATCAAGATCAGTTCTACAGATAACTACATTGAAGAAGATGAAGATGAGTCTGGTGAAGACGAACTTGTTTTCACACAGGAAGATTAATTCTTTATAGAAACTTATGGCGTGTCAGATTGATAAAATCTGGCACGCTTTTGTCTTTTTTTGAAAAAATGCTTGACACTGAATTTGCAAATATATATACTAATAAAGCGTGCGAATAGGCAAGTACTATTTTTGCGCTGTTTTGGTGACAAAACATTTTCTTAGTTGATACTAAGATGCAACCATTCATTATTCTAATTTCGGGAGGTGAAAACGGAATGCCAACATTTAACCAGTTAGTAAAACAGGGAAGAAAGACTGCAGTAAAGAAGTCTACAGCACCAGCTCTTCAGAAGGGTTACAACTCACTTCAGAAGAAGGCAACAGATATCTCTTCTCCACAGAAGAGAGGTGTTTGTACAGCTGTTAAGACTGCTACACCTAAGAAGCCTAACTCAGCTCTTAGAAAGATTGCCAGAGTACGTCTTTCTAATGGTATCGAGGTAACATCTTACATCCCAGGTGAGGGACACAATCTTCAGGAACACAGTGTTGTTCTTATAAGAGGTGGAAGAGTAAAGGATTTACCAGGTACAAGATACCACATCATCAGAGGAACACTTGATACAGCAGGTGTTGCAAAGAGAAGACAGGCTCGTTCTAAGTACGGTGCTAAGAGACCTAAGGACGCTAAGTAATTAAGCCTGAATTAAGACACGCATTTATATGAATGCATGCAAGTTTTACAATTTGCAAGAGTCGGATTCGTAAGAATCTGATTTTTACGAACAAATTAAATTTTGAATTGTGCCGGAATTAGATTAATCAAGAGGTTGCAGGTTAATATATACGGCGCGAACACATTTTTTATTTGTGAGTACCTATGATTTAATAAATTTATTAAGGAGGGAAGAACCGTGCCACGTAAAGGACATACACAGAAAAGAGATGTATTAGCAGATCCTATTTACAACAATAAGGTAGTTACTAAGCTTATCAACAACATTATGCTTGATGGTAAGAGAGGAGTAGCTCAGAAGATTGTTTACGGTGCTTTTGATAGAGTTGCAGCTAAGACTGAGAGACCAGCTATCGAAGTATTTGAAGAAGCTATGAACAATATTATGCCAGTTCTTGAAGTTAAGGCTAGACGTATCGGTGGAGCTACTTACCAGGTACCTATCGAAGTTAAGCCAGACAGAAGACAGGCTTTAGCTCTTCGTTGGATGACTACATTCTCTAGAGCAAGAGGCGAGAAGACTATGGAAGAAAGACTCGCTAACGAAATTCTTGATGCAGCTAACAACACAGGTGCATCAGTAAAGAGAAAAGAAGATATGCACAAGATGGCAGAAGCAAACAAGGCTTTTGCTCATTACAGATTCTAATTATAATTATAGGAGGTTTTATCCATGGCTGGAAGAGAATATCCATTGGAGAGAACCAGAAATATCGGAATTATGGCTCATATTGATGCTGGTAAGACAACATTAACAGAGCGTATCCTTTATTATACTGGTGTTAATCACAAGATTGGTGATACTCATGAAGGTACTGCTACTATGGACTGGATGGCCCAGGAGCAGGAGAGAGGTATCACAATCACTTCAGCTGCTACAACATGTCACTGGACACCTGAGAAAGAGGGTAAGCCAGATAAGACACAGCCAGAATACCGTATTAACATTATCGATACTCCAGGACACGTTGACTTCACAGTAGAGGTTGAGCGTTCACTTAGAGTACTTGATGGTGCCGTAGGTGTATTCGATGCACAGAACGGTGTTGAGCCACAGTCAGAGAATGTATGGCGTCAGGCTGATAAGTACAATGTACCTCGTATGGCTTTCATGAACAAGATGGATAAGATGGGCGCTGATTTCTTCGGATCATGCAACCAGCTTATTACAAAGCTTGGAAAGAATCCTGTACTTGTACAGATTCCTATTGGTAAGGAAGATGACTTCAAGGGAATTATCGACTTATTCGAGATGAAGGCATATGTCTTCAATGGTGATAAGGGTGATGATATCGTTGTTGGCGATATTCCTGCTGATTTAGCTGATCAGGCTCAGGAATACCATGACAAGCTTGTTGAGCAGTGTGCTGAACTTGATGAAGACCTTATGGAGAAGTTCTTTAACGATGAGGAAATTTCAGTTCCAGAGTTAAAGGCTGCTTTAAGAAAGGGTACTATTGAAGGTACAGCTATTCCTTGTCTTTGCGGTACAGCTTATAAGAACAAGGGCGTTCAGAAGCTTCTTGATGCTGTTATCGAGTACATGCCAGCTCCTACAGATATCCCAGATATCACAGGTGTTGACGAAGACGGTAACGAAGTAACAAGAAAGTCATCTGATGAAGAGCCATTTGCAGCTCTTGCATTCAAGATTATGACTGATCCATTCGTTGGTAAGTTAGCATTCTTCAGAGTTTACTCAGGTACATTAAACGGTGGTTCATATGTACTTAACTCTAATAAGAATAAGAAAGAAAGAGTTGGCCGTATCCTTCAGATGCACGCTAACCAGAGAAAAGAAATTGATAAGGTTTACTCAGGAGATATCGCTGCTGCAGTAGGTCTTAAGGTTACAGTAACAGGTGATACTATCTGTGATGAAGCACATCCAGTTATCTTAGAGTCTATGGAATTCCCAGAGCCAGTTATCGAGCTTGCTATCGAGCCAAAGACTAAGAATGACCAGGGTAAGATGGGTGAAGCTTTAGCAAAGCTTGCTGAAGAAGATCCTACATTCCGTGCTCATACAGATCAGGAAACAGGTCAGACAATCATCGCTGGTATGGGTGAGCTTCACCTTGATATCATCGTTGACAGACTTCTTCGTGAGTTCAAGGTAGAGGCTAACGTTGGTGCACCTCAGGTTGCTTACAGAGAGTGCTTTACTAAGGCAGTTGATGTTGATAGTAAGTATGCTAAGCAGTCAGGTGGACGTGGTCAGTATGGTCACTGTAAAGTACGTTTCTCACCACTTGAAGCTAACGTTGATAAGTTTGATGTTGAGACAAAGAACACAGTATTAATTAACGAACCTCCAGTACTCTTCTGTGAGTCTTCAGTAGTTGGTGGTGCTATTCCTAAGGAATATATCCCTTCAGTTGCTGACGGTATCAGAGAAGCTGCTAATTCAGGTATCTTAGCTGGATTCCCAGTTCTCGGACTTAGAGCAGATATTTACGATGGTTCATACCATGAAGTCGATTCTTCAGAAATGGCATTCCACATTGCTGGTTCTATGGCATTCAAGGATGCTATGGCTAAGGCAGCACCTGCCCTTCTTGAGCCTATCATGAAGGTTGAGGTTACTATGCCAGAAGAATACATGGGTGATGTAATCGGTGATATCAACTCACGTAGAGGACGTATTGAGGGTATGGAAGATATCTCAGGTGGTAAGATGATTAAAGCATTCGTTCCACTTGCTGAGATGTTCGGATATGCTACTGACCTTCGTTCTAAGACACAGGGTCGTGGTAACTACTCTATGTTCTTCGATAAGTATGAACAGGCTCCTAAGTCAGTTCAGGATAAGGTTATTGCTTCAAGAGCAAAATAATCTATCTTAGTATAATTAAACGATAATTTAATTACTGCGAAATATAGTATAATGTATTTCGCAGTAATAAATATATGATGTATTTATGTCTATATCTGGTTCAAGCTGGTTAGAATATGTAAATATATCACTTAATTCATATAAAAGTATTAGTTTACAATGCTTTTATATAAAATATGGTTGAAATATTCTTGAAAAAATAATATAATAGATTTCAGCTATGAGAAGTCTGCATTGCAGACGATTATTCTATTTAAATTAGGAGGATTTTAAACAATGGCAAAGGCTAAATTTGAAAGAACAAAACCACATTGCAACATTGGTACAATTGGACACGTAGATCACGGTAAGACAACTCTTACAGCTGCTATCACAAAGACTCTTCATGAGAGACTTGGTACAGGTGAAGCTGTTGCATTCGAAAATATCGATAAGGCTCCAGAAGAAAGAGAAAGAGGTATCACAATTTCTTCAGCTCACGTTGAGTACGAAACAGAGAAGAGACATTACGCACACGTTGACTGTCCAGGCCATGCCGATTATGTAAAGAACATGATCACTGGTGCTGCTCAGATGGATGCTGCTATCCTCGTTGTTGCTGCTACTGATGGTGTTATGGCTCAGACAAGAGAGCATATCCTTCTTGCTCGTCAGGTTGGTGTTCCTTACATCGTTGTATTCATGAACAAGTGTGATATGGTTGATGATCCAGAACTTCTTGAATTAGTAGATATGGAAATCAGAGAACTTCTTAACGAGTACGGATTCCCAGGAGATGATACTCCAATCATCCAGGGTTCAGCTCTTAAGGCTCTTGAAGATCCTAACAGCGAATGGGGAGATAAGATCCTTGAGCTTATGCATACTATTGATGAGTATGTTCCAGATCCAGAAAGAGATACAGATAAGCCATTCCTTATGCCTGTAGAGGCGTGGGCAAGTCACTGGGATGAAATGGCAAAGAAGACCGTCATCCGCCGCCTCTTCAAATATCTGCCGGTCATCTGAATGCCTCCGCTGTAATAATAGGCATGAGAAAATGAATTTTCCGGATTGAATTTGATCAGTCCGCGATTCGTACCCAGCCACAGCAGCCCGTTGGCATCTTCCAGAATACTATGAATCATGTCATTAAGCAACCCTTGTTCACGACCGATATAATCCGCTTCCAGTTTGCGTTCTTTAAAAGTAACGCGCACCAAGCCGGAGGTAGTGCCCACATACAATTGCTCTCCATGCCAGTGCAAACAGAGAATATCGTCTACAGATTTATGCAGAATCTCATTCAGGGAATAGATCTGATACTCTTCCGTTTTCCGGTCAAAACGTATCAATCCCTTTTGCCTGCTTCCCAGCCACAACAGGGAATCTCCTTGTGGCACCATACTATAAAAAAGGTTAAGCTCTTGTTGCTCATGGTAAAAACGATAATTCTTCCACGATTTGATTTGAACGTCCTGCTTACTGTTATCTACTATTACTTTATAAAAACCTTTACCCGAAGTCGCCAGATAAAGGACACTGTCACTTTCCTCAAAGATGGAATGCACTTCTGCCACTTCTCTTCCAGTTCCTGTTTCCCTATTTGAAAGTTCATGCAACTTTCCATTATCAAAAGAATAATAGCACAAGCCCAAAGAGCCGGTTCCAACCCAGAATCCATTCCTATAACGGCTCTCCAACATGGAGTATACCTGAAATTCCCTGTTCTGCTTGACATACGACATCGCATTCTGCTTTTTATCCAGCGAGTAAACCTCTGTGTTGGATGCGTGTACCCCGTCCCGATAGTTTTTCACATGCAGCAGCCCGTCTCCCTTTGTTCCAAACCAAAGTCCCCCGTATTTGTCGGTCATTATCGACCTTACCTGACGGGTCAAATTAGGTGAGAAACTGTTTAACATCAGATTAGTGGCAATAGAATACTTCTTGGAATACATAATGGCTCCTTGCCCGTCGGTTCCTACCCACAGTACCCCTTGCCGGGAGTCATTATAAATACCATAGATACGCATATTCTGATCGATAATCTCCTCTGCATACTTTTGAGAAAGACGCAAGCGAATCAGACCATTCGTCTGGAATGCGATAACAATATCCTCATAGAAAGGTACAATTCCCGTTATTTGCCCATATTTATGAACCATCTCACCAATGTTACGGATGTAAATCTTAGACTTTCTTGATATATCATACACAAAAAGATCATAATCCGAATCATAGAAACAGAATACACCATTCTGATAGCAGACATACTGTATCTGCTTGGAGTGAAAATGTGAGGGAGTAGTAGTGAGACGCGTAGACAAGGTATCCTGATCGAAAGAGTTTAAAGAGAAACGATACAGGTCACCGCTTTCATAAGGGAAAAGGTATAATTCACCTTCGTCGGTAACAAACGCGCGAACATCTACTTTCAGCATTTTAATATCGGGCATCGGAATCCGCACAAAACGGCGATGGTGGGTATTGTAATAGGCAATCCAGTCATAACTCAACGCCCATGTATTACCTGCATGGTTGGAATGAATCACGAAATCAGTGTCAAATTCATAATTGCAGATTACCTGCCGTGAATCCTTCGAAAAACGATTGGCTCCCAAATGTGTAGTTATCCATAAGCAACTGCTGTCTGCCTGCTGAATAGAATGAATAATGTTATTGCTCAGCGTCTTTTGTTCCGAAAAGTCTGAACGAAATACTTCCATACTTTTCCCATCGTAACAATTTACCCCATCATAGGTACCAAACCACATCAATCCCTCATTATCCTGAAAAAGACAAAGTACGGCGCTATTGGACAATCCCTGCTGGTAGTCCACCTTTTGGAAAAGATAGGCATCCTTTACATTGTCAGCTATGCTAATCAATGGACAAATCAATGTGATAAAAACTAGAATCAGGCGTATTCTCATAGCATTTTGGAAAGTAATCAGATAATAATATGCACAAAGGTATATTTTCGGTAGCAAATTACCAAAAGTTTTTTTCGCCTTCAGCGGTTACAAACCTCACATTAACAAATAGGTATCTCAGAAAGGCATGAAAAAAGGGAGGACTCGTTTATTAGTCCTCCCTCTCTTATTATGCTCAAAGCTAGTTGATTGCTGTTACTTGGCTAGTTCATTGATTACATCCATAATTTTCTGACCGATCTCTTCAGCAGCTCCCATGGTCGAAGCCTCGCTGTACACACGAATAATCGGTTCCGTATTGCTCTTGCGCAGGTGCACCCACTTATCAGCGAAGTCAATCTTCACACCGTCGATGTCATTGATTTCCTCGTTCTTATAGATTTCCTTTACTTTAGCCAGGATAGCATCCACATCGATTTCCGGTGTCAGATCTACCCGATTCTTGGCTATGAAATAAGGAGGATAAGTAGCACGAAGCTCGCTCACCTTCTTCCCTTCGTGAGCCAGATGGCTGAGGAATAAAGCGATACCTACCAAGG
>OGZZ01001588.1_pt1 | contig 16277 bp, 11 predicted proteins | sample 1577021 | NCBI WGS metagenome assembly OGZZ01 (sample SAMEA3541526, study PRJEB24748) | human gut metagenome | biome: human gut; feature: human-associated habitat; material: faeces | place: China | collected 2012
ATCACCATAGATGCCAATAACTGCTTCCGTTTGCGTAAAGCGAACGGGCTGGTGACCAATTGTCGCACGCCAGCGTATGCCGGTTGGGCTAGACCAAAGACAATCTCGGGCATCCCCTGCGGACGCATATGGAAAACGCCACCGCCGGAGGGGAGCTCGGCGGTGGCGTTGTTAAACGGTGCTGGGGCTCGGGGCCTTCGCGGGAGCTGCCATGTGCGCAGAGGCGTCTAAGAGCGCTTACGGCTCGCCATGGTGCCTGCGGCGATAGCGGCTGTTCCCGCAAGGACGGTTGCCACGATGGCCGCACCCGAGGTGTCGCCGGTTGCCGCGAGCACGCCGGTAGTCTTGGCTTTCGTGGTTGAAGCCGCAACGGCCTTGGTCGGCTTTGAGCCCTCAGGCTTGGGGTTCTGCTTGGTCTCGTCGGGCTTGGGGTCTTCCGGCTTGGCTACCTCGGGAGGTGCGATGGTCGTGCTTTTGGCGACTGCTTTGATATAGAGGGAGTCGACCGTGGCGTCGCCCGTGCCGATGGCTTGGCCTGCTTCGTAGATGCCGTCACGGAGCTTGCGATAGTCAATGACCTTGCCGCCTTCGGGCGTCTGGATGGCGGCGTTCTCAATCTTGATGGTGCCGATTGTCTTGCCGTCAGCGCTCATGGCACGGGCAAAGATTGCCGCTGTATCTCCTTCGACCGTTACCTTGCTGCGGATGATCGAGATGACTGCGGGTGTGACGCCCTCGCTGGTCTGGGCGATGATGCCGATGTTCTCGCCTTGGGGTTCGCGCCTCGTCTCGCCATCTTGGTTTTCGCTGTAGGGGATGGGGCCGTCGCCGTTCTCGACATAGCGGGCTATGGCCTTGACAACGGAGTCGCTGATGTAGATGTGGCCACCCTTCTCGTTGGGTCGATCGTTTCTGGTGGAGAATGCAGCCGAAACCTCGCCTTCCGCAAGCGCGTCCACGGTGGAGCCGTTCTTGACGACGATATCGTCTTGGTAGGTGAAGAGGGCAATGGCGCCACCGTATCTGCCTTTACTTGCACGGACTGTCACGTTTGCATGATCGAGCGTGATGCCCTTGTGGGCATAGACGCCATATTCAACACCGTTTACGTTGAGGGAGGCGTTTGTGGCTGCGAGGCTGCCCTTGGCCTCGACGGCAGCGTCTTTCTCGGAGCTTGCCTCGACCGTCCCGCCACCCTTGATGGTGAGGTTCTTGTCGGTTCCAATACCCTTGTCCTTGGTAGCCCTGGCGGCGACGGCTCCGTTGTCGTCAATCGTGATATTGCCGTTTGCCCTGATGCCATCCGATACGCCCGTGGCGTTGACGTTGCCCGAACCTTTGATAGCGAGATCACCCCCGGCATTGATGGCATCAAGCCCAGCGCTCGTGGCGTTGACGGATCCGGCTCCGTCGATGTTGATATTACCCGTGGAGAGGATAGCGTCCTCAGTAGATATCACGCTGAGCGTGCTGCCCGCGTCGCCTTGGATATTGAGCTCGGCGTTCTCATTCTTGCCATGAGAAGCCTTGATGCCTTCGATCCAGTCGGCAGTGACGATGTTGTTTCCCGAGTAATTCACGTTGAGCCTGCCTGCGGCCTGGATCTCGCCGCCGTTATAGTTGTTGAGCTTCAAGCCGTCGGCGCCGTCCCACGACCAGGTACCGGCTTCGTCGCTCGCCGCGGTGTTGTACTTGTTGCCGCCGACCTTGACCCATTCCGCTGCGAGCGAGACGCTCGGCATGAGCAGCGAGCTTACCGTGAGCGCGCATACGGCTCCCACGACGATGCGGCGCGTCACGCGGCGCCAGCTGCCGTGCGCGAGTCCTATGCGACGGCGGACGTCGGGTTCGGCAACATGGGTTCCGGCGGTAGCGTCATTGCGTTTGGGGGTCGTGAACAAGGCTGCCATGGTTGCTCCCGTTCTCATAGGGCCTATACGACTAGATTCAGCGTATCTGCTGGATGTTGCCGGCGGTAGTGCCGTTTGGAGGGCAAAATGGCCAAAATGGGGGGGGAGAAATAGGCCGCACGCCGGCGCAGGGACCGGCGCTAAAAGAAAAGCGCGGGGCCGCATGGCGACTCCGCGCTTTATTGTTCAGCTTTTGCAGCCTTGCCCTTGCGCTACGAAGAAGTAGACGAGGAAGGCAAGGGCCGCGATCCACCCGTCCCGTGCGAAAAAGTGTTTACGAGCGTTTGCGACTCGCCAGGGCGCCTGCGGCGATGGTGGCCGTTCCTGCAAGGGCGGTCGCTATGATGGCCGCGCTCGAGGTGTCGCCGGTTGCGGCGAGGATGCCGGTGGTTTTGGCTCCCGTGGCTGCAACTGCAACGGTCTTGGTCGTCTTCGTGCCCTCGGACTTGGAGCCCTCGGGCTTGGTCTCGCCGGGCTTTTCCTCGGGCTTGGTCTCCTCGGGAGGCACGATGGCCGTGCTCTTGGCGACTGCTTCGTTATAGGGGGAGTCGATCACAGCGTCGCCCGTGCCGATGGTTTGACCCACCGCGTAGAAGATGCCGTCGTCGAGTTCTTCCTTGTTGCGATAGCCAATGATCTTGCCGCCTGTGGGCGTCTGGATGGGAGCTCCTTCGATCTCGATGGTGCCGATCGCCTCGCCGTCCGCGCTCATGGCAAGCGCAAAGATAGCCGCCGTGTCTCCCTCGGCCGTGACCTTACTGCGGACAATCGAGATGGTCGCGGGCGTGATGCCCTCCTTGGTCCGGGCAAAGATGCCGAAGTTCACGCCCCTGCGCTCAGGGGCGATCTCGCCATCCTGGTCTCCACTGTAGTGGTCGGGGCCGTCGCCGCCGGTCTCGGCATAGCGGGCTATGGCCTTGACAACGGAGTCGCTGATGTAGATATGGCCACCCGCTTCGCCGGAGTAGAAATTACTGGTGGAGATTGCAACCGAGAACCTGCCTTCTGCGAGCGCATCCACAGTCGAGCCGTTCTTGATGACGATGTCGTCCTCATCGGTGAAGAGTGCGCTGACTTCCCCGCCATCTGAGCTTGCGCGGACCGTCACGGTCGCGCCATCGAGCGTGATGCCCTTGTAGACATAGATGCCATACCCAACGCCACCTGCGTTGAGGGAAGCGTTCGTGACCGTGAGGCTGTTTTTACCGTCGATGGCGGCGTCTTCCTCGGAGCTTGCCTTGACCTGGCTGCCACCCGAGATCTCGATACTGCCGTCGGCCCAAATCGCATTGTCCTCGATAGAGCTTGCCTCTACCTTGCCGCCGCCCTTTATGATGAGGTTCTCGTTAGCATCGATACCCTGATCCTCGGTGGCCTTGGCGGTGACGGTTCCGCTGTTGTCGATCGTGATGTTGCCGTCGGCCCTGATGCCATCCGAATCGCCCGTGGCGTTAACGTTTCCCGAGCCCTTGATGGTGACATCGCCCCCGGCATCGATGGCATCGTGCTCGGTGCTCGTGGCGTTGACAGTGCCAGCGCCGTCGATGTTGATGTTGCCGACGGAAGTGATGGCGTCACGAGAAGATGTCACGTTGAGCGTGCTGGACGCGTCGCCCTGAATATTAAGCTCGGCGTTCTCGTTCGCGCCATCCTTAACCTTGATGCCGCGGCCGTCGTCGTTGGTGACGGTGTTGTTGCCCTCGTAGCTCACGTTGAGCTTGCCCGCTGCCTCGATCGCGCCGCCGTTATAGCCGTTGAGCTTCATGTCATCGGCGCCATCCCATGACCAGGTACCGGCGGCGTCTCCCGTGGGGCCCGCGGCCGCTTCGTGGCGGACGCCGCCAACGTCCACCCACTCGGCTGCGAGCGAGATGCTCGGCATGAGCAGCGAGCTTACCGTAAGCGCGCATACGGCGCCTACAACGATGCGGCGCGTCACGCGGCGCCAGCTGCCGTGTGCGAGCAGCGTGCGACGGCGCAGGTCGGGCTCGACAAAATGGGCTCCAGAGGTTTTGTCATTGCGCTTGGGGGTCGTGAACAAGGCGGCCATGGTTACTCCCATCCTCATAGGGCCTATGCGGTTATATCCAGCATATCTGCAGGATGTAGCCGTCGGTAGTGCCGTTTGGAGAGCAAAACGTCCAAAACTTGCGAAGCAATACATCGCGCGTCCGTGTGGTGCCTGGCTTTAAAAGCAAAGCGCGGAGCCGCTCGATGCGACTCCGCGCCTTGTTGTTTTGCTTTAGCAGACTATGTCGTTACGCCACGAAGAAGTAGACGAGGAAGGCAAGGGCTGCGATCCACATGAGCGGCTTGATCTTGGAGGCCTCGCCCTTAAAGAGCGCGACGATCACGTAGGCGATAAAGCCCAGGCCAATGCCGGCAGAGATGGAGTAAGTGAAGGGCACGCCGGCGACAATCATGAACGCCGGGAAACCCTGCGACACGTCGGACCAGTCGATCTCGGAGGCCTCGCTCATCATGAGGTAACCGACGTAGACCAGAGCACCGCAGGTGGCGGCGCTGGAAACGATGGTGACGATGGGGGAGAAGAACGCGGCGAGAATGAACAGCACGCCGGTGGTGACGGAGGTGAGGCCCGTGCGGCCACCGTCGGCAGCGCCAGAGGTGGACTCGACGAAGGTGGTGATGGAGGAGACGCCCATAAAGCCACCGGCAGCAGCGGCCACGGAGTCGACGACCAGGATGGGACGGATGTCCTCGACATTGCCGTCCTCGGTCAAGAACTCGCCCTGCTTGGCGACGGCCATCGCGGTGCCCATGGTGTCGAAGAAGTCGCTCATGAGCAGCGAGAAGGCAACGACGAGCAGCATCGGGTCGGTCAGGACCTTCACGATGGCAAGGTTGCCGTCGGCAGTGCTGGCAAACGGGGCGCCGAAGGTCGAGAAGTCGAGCGGTGCGATGAGGCCCTCGGGCGCATGGGTGACGCCCAGCGGGATGCCGGCGATAACGGCGACGATGATACCGATGAGCAGCGAGCCCGGCACGTTGCGGGAGGCCAGGGCAACCGTCACGACGATGGAGATGATGCCGACGATAAAGGTGGGGGAGGTGATGTCGCCCAGACCGACGAGTGTACCGGCGCCAGCGGTGATGATGCCGGCGTCGCACAGGCCGATCATGGCGATGAACAGACCCAGGCCCACCGAGATAGCGTGGCGCAGAACCACGGGGATGGCGTCCATAATGGCCTCGCGCAGGCCGCAAAGGACGAGCAGCAAGATGACGACACCCTCGAGGAAGATGACGCTCATGGCCACGTGCCAGTCACCGCCGCACATGGTGGTGGTGATGCCCGCAATCATGGCGTTGATGCCCAGGCCCGACGCGCATGCGAGCGGACGGTTGGCGAAGATGCCCATGCAGATGGTCATGATGCCGGCGCCCAGGCAAGTGGCGCAGGCGAGCGCTCCCGCATCGATGCCGGCGCCCGAGAGCACTGCGGGGTTGACGGCGATGATGTAGGCCATCGCCAGGAATGTTGTCAGTCCAGCGCGAAGTTCGGTCCCGATTGTGGACTTGCGCTCACTGACGTGAAAAAGTTCGTCCATGCATACCCTTTCCTTGTTCGGCCCCGAGTTTAGGCCGATTGACACGAACCCACCCACTATATCGCCTTTGTGAAGTTGGTGTTCCTCACATGTTGATGTTCGGCGGTTTGTAACGGACGGGCGGTATCTTTCGCATGAAATTGTGTAGGTACCGTATACTTAAGCGGTTACAACGACCCCTATGGAGGAACGTATGATTAAAGAGCTTTGCCACGACGAGGCTATCCTGTCCCAGCGTTGCGAGGTTGCGACCGTCGAGGACGAGTCGGTTGCTCAGGACCTGATCGATACCATCAAGTCGCTCGACGATGCCGGCTGCCTTGCCGCTAACCAGATTGGCGTTACCAAGAAGGTTTGCGTCTACCTGGACGACGCCGGCGAGCCCCACGTGCTCTACAACCCCCGTCTGGTGTTTGGCCTGGGTGCCAGCAAGATGGAGGAGAGCTGCCTGACGCACGAGGAGGTCACCAAGTCCACGCGCTATATCAAGTGCAAGGTTGCCTTTGACCAGATCGTCGACGGCAAGATGAAGGAGTGCCGCCGCGATTACGCAGGCTTTGAGGCTCAGATGATCCAGCACATGATTGATCACTGTCTTGGAAAGTTGGTCTAAGGGGACCAAAGCACCGCACCTCGTCGTTTTTAGTCCGGGTATGACATTGTTGTCATGTCCGGACTTTTTTGTTTAGCGCTCCTTTGTTTGGTGACAATGACCTTAGTAAGAACATTGAGCTAGGAGGCGCTATGTGCACGAGCATTCGATTTACCGATAATTCCGGCCACATGTATCTGGGCCGCAACCTCGACTGGAGCTTTGGATACGGCGAGCAGGTTCGCGTGGTGCCCCGCGGGTTCCACATCCCGTACTCGTTTATCGACGATGCGACGGCGGCGCATGCGGTAATCGGTATGTGTATCGATTACAAGAACTATCCCATGTTTTTCGATTGCGGCAACGATGCGGGCCTGGCTGTGGCGGGGCTCAACTTTCCCGGCTATGCCGAGTATGCCGAGGGGCCGGTTGATGGCAAGACCAATATCGCGGCCTACGAGTTTCCCCTGTGGGTGGCGGCGACGTTCTCGACGGTCGACGAGGCCGAGGCTGCGCTGCGCGATACGGTGATTGTCGCCAAATCTGCCGGCGAGGGCCTGGGCGTGTCGCTGCTCCATTGGATTATCGGCGACAGCCAGCGCAGTATCGTGGTCGAGATGATGGCCGACGGCCTGCATGTATACGACGACCCGGTCGATACCCTTGCCAACCAGCCGACTTTCCCGTGGCATATGGAAAACCTGCGCACCTATATCACCGCCACCAGCGATTTTCCGCAGACGGCGACATGGCGCGCCGCCGAGCTCAAGCCTTATGGCGCTGGTGCCGGCATGCGCGGCATTCCCGGCGACTGCTATTCGCCGAGCCGTTTTGTAAAGGCAGCGTACCTCAACGCCAATTACCCGCAAAAAGACAGCGAGGCCGAAAACGTCGTCCGCATGTTCCGCTCGCTCGAAGGCGTGGCGATGATCGAGGGAGCGTCCAGGATGGGCGATGGCAAGTTCGAGAAGACTATCTATACCGGATGCTTTAGCGCGCGCACGGGCAATTATTACTACGCGATGTATGGGGATCCGTCGATTCGCTACGTGAGTCTGATGGATGCCGAGGGCGCGAACCCCGATAGGCTCGTGGTTCCCGAGCCGCGTCGTTCGTAGCCGTTAGCTTTACTGCAATGCAAAGCGGCCCTGCGTCTCCCGTGAGATGCAGGGCCGCTGTCGTTGATTTGTGACGTCGCTAGAAGTTGGCGTCGTTGAGTTGTTCGCTCTCGAGGCCGTCGAGCTGTTGCAGTTCGGGCGTATCGGCGACGCTCTCGAGCAACTCGGTGGGGTCGACGTTCATGTTTCTGCCGGCTTCGTTGCCATTGACCAGGTCGTCCGAGAAGATATCGACTTCCATTTCCTCGGCTTCCTCGATTTGGACCTCGAGTGGCACCTGGGTGCGTACAAGCTTGACTGCCGGACGCATGCGGGCAAAGAGGGGCACGTACTCGATGATGATGGCCGAGTTCTCAAGACCGTACCAGCGTGCCGGGCTTCCGCAGGCGCGGCGGACGGCATACTTGATGGCCATCACGCGGTGGTCGTTGCGGTTGATGTCCGTTTCGGGGGCAAGCATCTTGCGCAGCATGCAAAAGCGGAAGTCGCCCACGTTGCCGCGTGTCTCGTAGATGGAGTAGGTGTGGTGCTGCGGCGGCAGCTCACCCGAGGCCATCAGGTCGCCGACGATCTGACGCAGGTAGGCGTTGATGCGCTGGTTGACCTTAAAGCCCAGGTCCAGGCGCACGCGGAACAAAAAATCCGTGCCAAAGGTCTCGACGGAATACTCGTGCGTATAGGGTTCATCGGTAACGTGTACGTTGATGAACCAGTATGCCTTGGCGCGCTTGAGATGTTTGTCCAAGATGGAATAGAGCACGTCGCGGTCGAGTGTGAGCGGATCGGGGCTGTTAGTGAGGAACACCAGATTGTCGGCGAGCACGGGGTAGGCCTCGTCGTTGCGCAGGCGGTTGAGCTGATCGATGTACTTGGAGACGGGCAGCAGGATCGTTTGCGTGCGCTCGATGGCGGTACCGCGACGCCACACATACATAAGGCCAAACAGCAGCGAGGCCAAGAAGATCATCACATAGCCGCCGTCAAAGAACATAGTGAGGCACGAGGCAAAGAAGCAGAGCTCGATGGCGCCAAAAAGCAGGGCGAAGACGCAGGCGCCCAGTCTGTGCTTGAGAATGCCGGCGATATAGCTCGTCAAAAGCGTCGTGGTCATAAGCATGGTCACGGTAATGGCGAGGCCATAGGCGCTCTCCATGCGCTCGGAGTTCTGGAACAGCAGCACGATGAAGATGCAGCCGACCCACATGATGTTGTTGACAAGCGGAATATAGAGCTGGCCCTTGGTGTCGCTGGGGTAGTGGATGCGCAGGTGCGGCATGAGATTGAGACGGGTTGCCTCGGATACCAGCGAAAACGAGCCGGTGATGAGCGCCTGCGAGGCGATGATGGCCGCCACGGCCGAAAGCACGATGGCAAAGGGGCGCAGGGGCTCGGGGAGCATCATATAGAACGGGTTGACGATATCCATCGCGAGCATTTGGGGGTTGGAGTTATTGGCGAGCAGCCAAGCTCCCTGACCCAGATAGTTGAGGATAAGGGCCGCCTTAACAAACGGCCAGGATGCATAGATGTTTGCCTTGCCCACGTGGCCCATGTCCGAGTAGAGCGCCTCGGCACCGGTTGTCGACAGAAAGACGAAGCCGAGCACCATGATGCCCGAGTGGTTGATGGGCGAGAACAGGAACATAATGCCGCGAATGGGGTTGAGCGCGCGCAAGATGGACAGGTTGCCGAGCATGTTGAACAGGCCGGCGCCAGCCAGGAACAGGAACCACAGCGTCATGAGCGGGCCGAACAGCTTGCCGATCGACGAAGTGCCGGCGCGCTGCATGGCAAATAGGCCGCAGATAATGATGATGGTGATGACGATGACGTTGGTCTGGCCGTCGCCCAGCAGCGCATGGCCCCATTCGATGGTGCGCAGACCCTCGATGGCTGTGGTGACCGTGACGGCGGGGGTGAGGATGCCGTCGGCAAGCAGTGCCGCACCGCCGATCATGGCGGGCAGAATCAGCCATGGTGCCACCTTGCGTACGAGGCTGAACAGGGCGAAGATGCCGCCTTCGTTGTGGTTGTCGGCCTTCATGGCGATTACCACGTACTTGACCGTGGTCACGAGCGTCATGGTCCAGATGACGAGCGAAAGCGCGCCCAAGATCATGTCCTCGCTGACGGTACCGATGCCGCCGTTGTTGGCGACGATTGATTTCATGGTGTACATGGGGCTCGTGCCGATGTCGCCATAGACGACGCCGAGCGTTACGAGCAGCATGCCAGCGGAGAGGGGGATGGCTCCGTGCCCGCCTTGCCCGCGCTGGTCTTGGAGGTTTGCCTCCAGTTTGTTGTGTGCCACGAGGACTCCCTTAGACATCCGGTTATCTGTCTAGGACAAAAAACTTTATGCCGTCTTTATACATACAAGAGCAGTTTGGCACATCGGGTTATTTTAGACAATAATCCTCAGCTGGGGATTATTTATCTACGCAGGTAGCATTTCAAAGCAGGGGCTTTTAAGCACGTGCTATCTGGGCGATGCCAGCCTTGGCGTTTGCGCGTTTGCCGGCGAGTTCGCAAAAGAGCGCGCCGCCGATGATAAGCGCGGCGCCCATCAGGCGGACCGGTGTTATGGCTTCACCCAAAAGGGCGGCCGAGAACACGACCGCCGAAAGCGGCTCGAGGTAGCCGACGACGGCGACGGTCTGGACGGGCAGCTTGGCGACGGCGCTAAAGTAGAGCAGGCAACCAATGCCGGTGTTGACGACGCCGAGCATAGCGACGGCGCGCCAATCAATACTGGCGGCGACGCCGGCGGACAGGAATGAGGGAGCGCCCTGCGTGATAAGTGTGAGGGCCAGCGCGGTCACAAAGGCGGCGCTCACCTGGAGCGTGGAGTTCTCGAGGCCTTCGATGTGTGGCGCACCCTTGCTAGCGATGACCATCAATGCGTAGCAGAAGGCCGAGACGATGCCGAAGACAATACCCGCAATGGGCATATTGCCGCCTAGACCTTGTGCCGCAATGAGAAAAGCACCGCAGGCGACGGCGATAAAGCCGGCGATTTTGCTGCCGGTCAGCTTTTCGCCAAAAATGAGCGGGGAGAGGGCCATAACGATGATGGGGCCACAGTAATACAACAGCGAGGAGATACCAACGCCGATCGTCTGATAGGCGCGGAACAGGAAAATCCAGCTGGCGCCCAGCGCGGCGCCCGAGACGATGAGCGCTGCGGCCTCGCGGGGGCGAGACGGAGCCTGCAGGTTATGGCGCTTGGTTATGAAGAGGATGGCGGCAAGGGTGAGAGCGCCCAAAAACGTGCGCAACAGTACGATATCGGAGCTCGGCAGCGCGATGGCAGCGGCGATGATGCCGTTGGAGCCAAACAATAGCAATGCTGCTAAGTACGTAAACAATCCGTTGTTCATGTGCTGACATCCCCTCTATATTCGAGCATGTTCACTATGGGTGAACTGGCTTTAGAAGAAAAGCGAATATAATGCATGGATAACATGACAAAAACTCATGTAAAGGTGGAGGGGTGCCGTGGAAACGAATATTCAAAAGATGCAGGTGCTGCTCGAGACGGTGCGTGCCGGCAGTTTTACGCGCGCCGCCGAGCGGCTGAGCTATTCGCAGTCGGGCGTGAGCCGCATGGTGGGCGACCTTGAGACCGATTGGGGTTTTAAGGTGCTCGACCGCAGCCGCGAGGGTGTGGTGCTTTCTGCCGATGGGCGGCAGATCATGCCGGCGGTTGAGGCGCTCTGCGAGGAGTTTGGCCGCCTGCAGCGACACGTGGACGAGATGCGTGGGCTCATGCGCGGCAAGATCTGCATTGGTACGTTTTCGAGTGTGGCGACCCACGTGCTGCCACCGGTCATTGCGCGTTTTCGCGCCGATCACCCGGACGTCGATTATGAGTTGCTGATGGGCGATTACTCAGAGATTGAACAATGGGTGGCGGAGGGGCGCTGCGACCTGGGCTTTATCCCGCGTGAGCCCCGAGAAAACGGCATGGCATCACGGTCTTTAGTGTGTGATGAGCTGATGGCGGTGGTGCCGACAGATTCGTTGCTTGCCACGGCGGAGTTCGTCTCTCTTACCGATTTGGCAAGAGAGCAGTTTATTCTGCTGGAACGGGGTACCGATGATGAGATTACGCCGCTATTCCGTCGGGCGGGGCTGGCGGTGCGCTCAAAACTGTCGACTTGGGATGACTATGCGATTATGGCTATGGTCGAGGATGGCCTGGGCGTGAGCATTCTTCCCGCGCTCATCTTGCGTCGCTGCCAGTTCGATGTTGCTGTGCGTCCGCTCGAGGGGCATCCCCATCGGCAGATCAACGCCATATATCGAACGGCCGATGTTTCGCTTGCCGCCGCTCGTTTCCTCGAATACCTCTAAATGCGTGCACGTCGTTATCGCCTTGGGATAAATCTCGAGGTCTTGCTCATTTTATTTTTGAAATTGAACTTTTCGAAATAGCACGGCGTTATACTGCTGCCTAAATTGAACTCAGGTTCAATTCGTGTTGTATAAATTGAACTTTGCCAGCAAGGAGGTTCTAGTGGCCCAAGAGACGTTTAGCGATCGTCTGCGACAGGCTATGTCCGATCGCGACGTTCGCCAGTCGGACGTGATCCGCGCATCGGAGATGCTCGGCAAAAAACTCGGCAAGAGTCAGATGAGCCAATATGTGAGCGGCAAGACGATTCCGCGGCGCGATGTGGCTGAGCTGCTCGCCCGTATTTTGGAGGTCGATGTTACCTGGCTGCTTGCCGGCGACGCCGATCAAGGCGAGGCATCATCACCCCGCAACGATTCCAAGCCCGAACCCCATCCCTCAGCTCAAATTGCAAGGAGCACCACCATGCGTACTTTTTCTAAATCCACCAAGCTCGATAACGTCCTGTATGACGTGCGCGGTCCCGTCGTCGACGAGGCCGCCCGTATGGAGGACGAGGGCGAGCGCATCCTCAAGCTCAATATCGGCAACCCGGCGCCCTTCGGTTTCCGCACGCCCGATGAGGTCATCAAGGACATGCGCCAGCAGCTGCCCGACTGCGAAGGCTATTCCAACTCGCGTGGCCTGTTCTCCGCGCGCAAGGCGATCATGCAGTATTCGCAGATCAAGGGCTTGCCCAACGTTCAGATGGAGCATATCTACACGGGCAACGGCGTGTCCGAGCTCATTCAGCTTTCGATGAACGCGCTGCTCGACAATGGCGACGAGATTCTGATCCCCAGCCCCGACTATCCGCTCTGGACGGCGTGCGCAACCCTTGCCGGCGGTCATCCCGTGCACTATCTGTGCGATGAGCAGGCGGATTGGTATCCCGACCTGGAGGATATGGAGTCCAAGATCACGAGCGCGACCAAAGCCCTCGTCATCATCAACCCCAACAACCCCACGGGTTCCGTCTATCCGCGCGAGGTGCTCGAGGGCATCGTCGAGGTTGCACGCAGGCATCAGCTGATGATCTTTGCTGATGAGATCTACGACCGCCTGTGCATGGACGGCTACGAGCACGTCTCGATTGCCTCGCTCGCTCCCGATCTGCCCTGCGTCACCTTTAGCGGTCTGTCCAAGTCGCACATGATCGCGGGCTATCGTATTGGCTGGATGGTGCTTTCGGGCAACCAGCGCTGCATGAGCGACTTCATCATGGGCATCAACATGCTCTCCAACATGCGCCTGTGCTCCAACGTGCCGGCTCAGTCGATCGTTCAGACGGCGCTCGGTGGCCATCAGTCCGTCAACGACTACATCCGCCCCGGCGGCCGTGTCTACGAGCAGCGCAACTTTGTGTATGAGGCGCTCAACAAGATTGACGGCATCTCGGTGGTTAAGCCGCGTGCGGCGTTCTACATCTTCCCCAAGATGGATGTGAAGAAGTTCAACATTACCGATGACGAGCAGTTCGCCCTTGACCTGCTGCACGAGAAGAAGATCCTGATCACGCGCGGCGGCGGCTTTAACTGGGCTGAGCCCGACCACTTCCGTATCGTGTACCTGCCGCGCATGGAAGTGCTCAAAGAGTCCCTCGAAGATCTCGCCGACTTCTTCGACCATTACCGCCAGAGCTAGTGGGATAGAAGTTCCGCACTATGAAAAGCTCCCTGCAGTTGTTTTGCTGCAGGGAGCTTTCTTGAATCGGCGGAACTAAATAACGATTCCGCAACAGTGGTCGATTTCGTGTTGGATGATCTCGGCGGTGTAGCCCGAGAAGTTTTTGATGCGGTGGACGAAATTCTCGTCCAAATACTCAACCTTAATGCGGCGATAGCGAGTACAGGGGCGCTCGCCGGAAAGCGAGAGACATCCTTCGCTCGTCTGATAGGAATTGACCTGCTCAAGAATTTGAGGGTTGTACATCAGCAGCGCCCTGTTGCCGTCCTTTACGCAGATGATGCGTTTGCGCACGCCAATCATGTTGGCGGCAAGGCCCACGCACTCGTGCTCATGCTCATGGAGCGTATCCAGGAGGTCCTGCCCGGTCGCGGCATCGTCGGGTCCCGCGTCTTCGGAAGGCAGGCGCAAAAAGAACTCGGATTTCATGATGGGCTTAATCATGGCGGGCTCCTCATGTCTCGTGCTTTCGTGGACTTTTAATAATAGCGCGGAAGGAAAGCTGCGCGTCAGCGTTACAATCTTTCAACGTTGGACCATGTTGCCAGACTCGTCGCGTGCGGCGTCTGGCGTAAGTCTAGGGCTCATCCTCGCCCTGGACTGTTCCTCTGGGGCGATACGACTGTCGTTCCAAGAGGAAGGAAATGCGTGGGGAACAAATCTCAGCAACAAGTTAGGACAACGCCATCGGGCACTTCGGCGTTTCTCATCGTTATGTATATCGCAGCCTTTGTTGCCGCGTTTAACGAGAACATCATTAACGTGGCGTTGCACGACATCATGGCGGCCTTTTCGGTGAGTGCCACCACGGCGCAGTGGCTTGTTTCGGGCTACATGATCGTGACGTCGATCTTTACGGCCATCATGGCCTTTCTTTCCGGTCGTTTCTCGACGCGCAGGCTGCTGTTTTTCGCATGCGGATGCATGGTCGCCGGAGAAGTCCTGTGCCTGGTCGCCCCAACGTTTACCGTCTTGCTGCCAAGTCGCATTTTGCAGGCTGCGGGATCGGGCATCTTGTTTCCGCTCATGATGAATGTGGTGCTGTCTTGCGCTCCGCGCGAGAAGCTCGGTCTGTATCTGAGTCTGGGCGGTGCCTGCATTACGCTGGGGCCGGCGTTTGGACCTGTGATCAGTGGTCTTATGTGCACGTTGTTTGGCTGGAGGGCGGTGTTCGTAGTGCCGCTGGTGGGCGGTGTCGTGGTCGCCGCGGCGGCAGCAAAGCTCGTTCGGAATGTCGGAGAGTGTTCGAACACCACGCTTGATATTCTGTCGGTTGTTTTGCTCACTGCCGGCATTACGGCGTTCGTGTATTCCGTAGGCGAGTTCTCGACCAATGTGATGGCCGGTATCGTGGCGCTTTTCGCCGCTGTTGTGGTGCTCGGCCTGTTTGCGGTTCGTCAGCTCAAGCTCGAGCATCCGGTGCTTAACGTGCGTCCCATGGCGAGCGTTCGTTTTTGGCCTGCATGCCTGCTTGTGGTGGTGTCGATGATGACGACGTTCTCGATGAGCGTTTTGTTGCCGCTCTATTTTGAGGGCGCATACGGCATGACCGCACTTGTCGCGGGTTTGCTCATTTTGCCGGCGATCGCCTGCAACGCCGTGACCTCGATTGTGGGCGGACGCGTGATGGATGCCCGTGGTGCGTGGCCGCTGCTGCCGGTCGGCTTTGCCCTGATCGCTGTGGGGCAGACGGCAATCTCGATGACCGCGGCAAGCATGAACATCGGCGTTGTCGTGCTGCTGACCGTTGTGGTGTATGCTGGCGTCGGTTTGGTACTGAGCCCCTCGCAGACCGCCGGTTTGGAGACGCTTCCCGCCGCTGAGCATCCTCACGGAACGGCATTGCTTAACACGTGGAACATGATTGCCGCGTCGTTTGGTCCGTCGCTGTTTATCGGCCTGCTTTCGAGTTCTGCGGTGGCTGCTGGCGCCGCGGGCGTTGCGTCGGACGTTGCCCAGGCGATAGGATTTGCAGCCGCCGTGCGCGTGGCGGCCGTGATTGCCGTTGTCGGGTTCGCGGTGTCGCTGGTGTACGCTCGCCGCGAGTCGCACATGTCGCATTAATGTGTGCACATAGATTCTGCAGCTAGATTGGATGGCGACACCATAAACTAATGGACGTTTTGCCGAGAGGCATGAATGTATAAAGCGCAAAGAGTGCGCGACGGGCCCCGCGAATGGGGCGATGATGCCCGAGAGGGCCAAGAAGGAGTCTCATGTCTGAGAACGAAGAGATCATGAACGAGACCGAGAACGAGACCATGGCTGCCGAGGTCGAGGCAGTCGAGACCGTGGAGACCGAAGCTGCCGAGGTTGAGGCTGCTGACGAGGTTTCCGCCGAGGAGGCCGAGGTTGTCGAGGCCGCCGCTGATTACGATGACGAAGAGCTGATGGACAAGATGCAGAAGGCCGCCCGCCTGCTGCGCAGCCGTCGCTTTGCTATTTCCAAGGAGGAGGAGGCCAAGGCCGAGCGCATGGCGAACATCGAGCGCGCCATCAAGCTTCTTGACCTCAAGCCCAAGATGGAGCAGAAGGAAATGTCCGACTTGCTGGGTATGCGCCTTCGTGAACTCGATGGTCTGATGGCCGAGGCCGAGGCTGCCGACCTGGTCGGCCGCATCGACGACGCCGAGGGCGATATGCGCAAGATCGTCGTCTTTGCTGCCGAGGATGCCGCTGAGGGTCTGGTCGAGCTTGCCAACAAGAAGGAGAAGCTCCTGCCCGAGCTTTCTTACGAGGAGGCCACCGAGCTGATGGCTGCTCTCGATAAGGTCATCGCTCCGCTCGTCGCCATGGGCCTGGACGAGGACCGCGGTCCTCGCGGCGGCCGTGACGATCGCGGTGGCCGTGGCGGCGGCCGTGGCGGTCGCGGCGGCTTTGGCGATCGCGGTGGCCGTGGTGGTGACCGCGGCGGTCGCGGTGGCGATCGCGGCGGCCGTGGCGGCTTTGGTGACCGTGGCGGCGACCGTGGCGGTCGCGGCGGCTTTGGTGGCAACCGTGGTG
>OGZZ01001611.1_pt1 | contig 16103 bp, 14 predicted proteins | sample 1577021 | NCBI WGS metagenome assembly OGZZ01 (sample SAMEA3541526, study PRJEB24748) | human gut metagenome | biome: human gut; feature: human-associated habitat; material: faeces | place: China | collected 2012
GCGAAGAAGTTCGCCCGCCTCCCTTCTTTTTTGACAACCACTCCATCGCAGGAGGTATATCATGCAAAAAGCCATCAGCAAATATTGGCCGGTGTTTGTACTGCCCACCCTGATCGCGTTCATCATCGGCTTCATCTGGCCCTTCATCTGGGGCACTTACCTGTCTTTCCAGCGGTTCACCACCGTGAGCAAGACCACCTTCGTGGGCATCCAGAACTACATTTCGGTATTCCAGGATTCCACCTTCCTCCATGCCTTTGGCTTTACGGCGGTCTTTACTGTGGTGAGCACCGTGCTCATCAACGTGTGTGCCTTTGCCATTGCTCTGGTGCTGACCCGCGGCATCAAGGGCACCAACCTGTTCCGTACCGTGTACTTCATGCCCAACCTGATCGGCGGCATCCTGCTGGGCTACATCTGGCAGATCCTGCTCAACGGCGTGCTGGCCAACCTGCAGAAGCCCCTGCTGGCACTGGATGCCAAGGCCGGTTTCATCGGTCTGGTCATTCTGATGTGCTGGCAGCAGATCGGTTACATGATGATCATCTATGTGGCCGGCCTGCAGAGCGTGCCCGGCGACCTGATCGAGGCCGCTAAGATCGACGGTGCCAACGACCGCGAGATTCTGTTCAAGATCAAGATTCCCATGGTCATGCCCAGCGTGACCATCTGCACCTTCCTGACCCTGACCAACAGCTTCAAGCTGTTCGACCAGAACGTGGCTCTGACCGCAGGCGAACCCGCCAACGCCAGTGAAATGCTGGCACTGAACATCTACAACACCTTCTACGGCCGCTCCGGTGCGCAGTGGAAGGGCATTGGTCAGGCAAAGGCTGTTGTGTTCTTCCTGATCGTGGTGGTCATCTCGCTGATCCAGCTCCACTTTACCCGCTCTAAGGAGGTGCAGCAGTAATGTCGAAACAGAAAAGAACCTGGGATGTCATCCTTGTTGTTGTAATGGTTCTCCTCTGCCTGCTGTGGATCTACCCCATCGTGCTGATCCTGCTGAACAGCTTGAAAACCGAGGGCAGCTTTACCACCTCTACGGTGTTCCGTCTGCCCACCGCCGAAACCTTTGCCGGACTGCGCAACTACGTTTACGGCGTGACCAAGATGGACTTTCTCTCCAGCATGGGCTACAGCCTTCTGATTACTATCACCAGCGTGGTGCTGATCCTGCTGTGCTGCTCCATGACCGGTTGGTACCTGACCCGCGTAAACAACAAGCTGAGCAAGTTCATGAACCTGCTGATCGTGTTCTCCATGGTCGTTCCCTTCCAGATGGTCATGTTCACCCTGTCCAAAACTGCTGACCGTCTGAACCTGAACAACCCTTGGAACATCTGCATCATCTATCTGGGCTTCGGCGCCGGTCTGGCCGTGTTCATGTTTACCGGCTTTATGAAGAGCGTGCCCATGGAGATCGAGGAAGCAGCCATGATCGACGGCTGCAACCCCATCCAGATCTTCTTCAAGGTCGTGTTCCCCATCCTGAAGCCTACCATGATCTCCACTGCTATTCTGGAGACCATGTGGGTGTGGAACGACTACCTGCTGCCCACGCTGGTGCTGGATATCAAGAAGTACCGCACCATCCCCATGGCGATCCAGTATTTCCGCGGCGGCTACGGCCGTGTGGAGCTGGCTCCCATGATGGCCTGCATCATCATTGCTATCATCCCCATTATTATCCTCTACATGACCTGCCAGAAGTACATCATCGAGGGTGTCGTGGCCGGTGCTGTAAAGGGCTAAGGAGGTGCACGTTATGCGTGCAAGCGGCATTTTGATGCCGGTGTTCAGCCTGCCGGGGCCTTTTGGTATCGGTACGCTGGGCAGTGAAGCGACCGCATTCGTTGATTTTCTGGCCGAGGCAAAGCAGACTTATTGGCAGATCCTGCCCATCGGCCCTACCGGCTATGGCGACAGTCCCTACCAGAGCTTTTCCGCCTTTGCCGGAAACCCCTACTTTATCGATTTCCGTCTGCTGGCGGCAGATGGCTATCTGACTGCCGAAGAGATTCCCGCCGCGCAGCCGGTAAGCACCGTTGACTACGGTGCGCTGTACAACCAGCGCCCGGTGCTGCTGAAAAAGGCTGCTGACCGGCTGCTGGCAGCCCCCTCCCCTGCTTACGAGGCCTTCTGCACCGCGCAGAGCTTCTGGCTGGAGGACTACGCCCTGTTCATGGCCGTAAAGGCAGAGCAGGGGCAGGCAGGCCTTGCCGACTGGCCGGACGCCCTGCGCTGCCGGGAGCCGGAGGTCATTGCCGCCGCAAAGGTACGGTTGGCAGACCAGATCAGCTACCACAAGGCGGTGCAGTTCTTCTTCTACACCCAGTGGAACGCGCTGAAGGCCTATGCCAACCGCAAAGGTGTCCTGCTGGTGGGCGATATCCCCATCTACGTCAGCCCGGATTCCAGTGACCTGTGGACCCAACCGGAGCTGTTCCAGACTGATGGACAGATGCACCTTACCCATGTAGCCGGCTGCCCGCCGGATTCCTTTGCGGCAGACGGACAGCTGTGGGGCAACCCGCTGTACGATTGGCCTACCCACAAGGCCACCGGCTTTGGCTGGTGGAAGCGGCGCATGAAGCACGCCACCTCTATCTACGATGTGGTGCGCATTGACCACTTCCGCGGTTTCGAGAGTTACTACTCTATCCCTGCCGAAAACACAACGGCTGCAGGCGGTCACTGGGAAAAAGGCCCCGACCGGGACTTTATCCACGCCATGCAGCAGGCGCTGGGCGGCGGCAATATCATCGCCGAGGATCTGGGCTACTTGACCCCGGAGGTGAAGGCGATGCTGGCCGAAAGCGGCTACCCGGGCATGAAGATCATGCAGTTTGCCTTCGACAGCCGGGAGTCGGGCAACTACCTGCCCCACACCTATCCCCGCAACAGTGTGGTGTATACAGGCACCCACGATAACGTGACCACCGAGGGTTGGCGCAGCAACGCCAGCGCCGAGGACGTAGCCTACGCCTGCCGGTATCTGCGCTGCACACCGGAGACCCTGACTGAAGGCATGATCTGCGCCTGCCTTGCCAGCGTTTCGGATACTGCCATCATCCCGCTGGCAGACTGGCTGCATCTGGGCAGCGAGGCCCGCATCAACACCCCCAGCACACAGGGCGCAAACTGGCGCTGGCGGCTGGCACAGCCCCTGCCCGCTGCATTGGCCGGGCACATCGCCGCGCTGACCACGCTGTATGAGCGCGTGCCGAAAGCACTTTGACCTCGTTTTCCTTTCGTTTGGCAACCTGTAAAACACACAAGGCATCTGCTTTGCCCGCTGCTGCGTTCTGCGCAGCGGGTACGGGCAGATGCCTTTGTTGTTGATCGGCTTTTTCAGCACATTTTTGCTACAACATTTTTTCGCCGTAAAAAAGCAGGAGTTTTGCGCGTTTATGGCGTATTCAGGTCAGTTTTACAACGCATCGTCACAATATATTCACAAATGTATCATGATTTTCAAACCCGCGCTCTCTTGTCATTTTTGTGCAGATATGCTACAATTCAGTTACTAGATGAACTGCCCCTTGGGGAGTTCTGTGTGCGAAAGGAGTTTTCCATCATGGATCATACATATCAGCGCCCGCTGCAGCTGCCCGCCTGCTGCTCTGTGCTCTCTGCCGAGGAGATGACCTATACCGAGGGCGGTGCCCTTTCTATCAACATCACTCCGGAGCAGGTGATGGCCTTTGGCATCAATGCCACGGTAAACCTGCTGGGCATGATGGGCCGCTATGCGTTCCAGGCTGCAGTTTCCGGTATGCAGAATGCCCTGAACGATGGTTTGGGTGTTGGTGATGCAATTGGGCACTACTGGGGCAAGCTGAACACATGGAGCAAGGTTGCCACGATCGGTATGGCTGGTCTGGGCGGTTATTATGCCTATTGTCAGGCACGCAGCATCTATCTCTCCATCAAAAATCTTGTGGACGCCTTTAAGAATACGTACAACGAAATTCAGGCCAAAAAGAAGGCAGAACAGGAGGCCGCCGAGCAGCAGAATTGTCTGCCTACTCTGGTAGCTCTGTGCTGATCTTTCATCGACCCGGAAAGGAGTGTTTTTATTTATGAAAAAGCTTCAGCTGCCCTCTTCCTACGCAGCCCTCTCCCCCGAGGAGCAGTGCGCTGCCTTTGGCGGCAGCGAATTCGGCGATGCTGTCGGCAGCTTTTTTGACAATCTGCACTTCAATGATTTCTTCTGGAACGGTGGGCTGTTCTCGTTTTCCTTCACCTTTGTGCCCATGCTACTTTTCCGCATGATCAAGACAGGTGTGCAGACCGGGATCAAGCTCTCTCAGCAGATCGGCCGCCTGCTTGGCATCACCCGCGAGGCTACCGCCACTGCCGTCCAGTACTTGGATAATACGCAGCAGCGAAATGACCAGCCGGTCGAAAATTCTCTCCCCCAGCTTTTTTCTCTTCAGTAATAAGCTATAAGAAAGCCGTGCATCCCGGAGCATTCCGGCCATGCACGGCTTTTTGTTTTGTTCAGATCACCCGGACTGCACCCTGCTCCCGCAGGCGCAGCACATAGCAGCTGCCCTGCCCGAATACCTGCTCGATGGCTGTATGGTACCGTTCCAGCAGCCGCCCGGGCACATAGGCTTGGATGGTGCCTGCAAAGCCGCCGCCCTGCATCCGCCATGCGCCCTCACTGCCCTGCAGAATGCTCTGGCTCAGAGCCAGCGCTACGGACAGTCCCTGATGCCGCACATCCGCTGTGCAGTACACATTCTGACACAGCGCAAAGGAAGCCTGTCCGCTCTGCTTCACCAGACCTGCAAACACCGGGAACTGCTTTGCATAAAGCGCATCCCGCTGCGCCAGCGTGCGGGCATTCTCCTCAAAATAATGGATCGCCCGCAGCACTGCACGGTCTCCGCAGCAGCTGCGCAGGACAGGCAGTGCCATCCAGAACGCGTTCTCTTCCACCTGACCCAGCAGCGGCTTTCCGAAGCAGGCGGCCACCTGCTCCATCTCCTGCCGAATCGCCGCAAACTCGCTCGTCAGTTCGCTGTGGCTGCCCCGGGTATCGGTGACGCAGAGGAACATTCCTTCCGGCAGCAGACCGTCTGCATGGAGCTTTTCGATCTTTGGGGTGCGCGGATCGGCAAAATCCGCAAAGATAATGCCGCCCACCGCACTGGTCAGCTGATCCAAAAGACCGCTGGGCTTGCCGAAATAGGTGTTTTCCGCATACTGGCAGATGCCCGCCAGCTCTGCCGGGGTCAGCCCGGTGCTGTATTCCTCGTTCCAGATAGAGGCCATGCCCATCTCAAAGGCCGCCGAGCTGGACAGACCGGAGCCCCGCAGCACATCGCTGGCGGTGTAGGCGTCAAAGCCGCCGATCTGCTTACCCACTGCGCGGAAGCCCTCGGCAATGCCGCGGATCAGGCTGGCCGAATGGGTGCTCTCCCCTGCCTGCGGCTCTGCGGTGGCCAGATCAATGACATCCAGCTTGTTGAACCCCTTGGACTTGACCCGCACATAGCCATCCGTATTGCGGGCAGCCACTGCCACCAGATCCAGCGTGACCGCCGCCGCAAGGCCGTAGCCCCCCTGATGATCCGTGTGGTTGCCGCCCAGCTCTGCGCGCCCGGGTGCAGAGTACACCTGCACCTGCCGCCCGGGGCCGAAATACAGTTCAAACTGCTCCAGCGCAGCCGCATAGCGCCCGCGCTGCCGCTGCAAAACCGCCGGATCCGCCCCGTAAAGTGCAGCAAGTGCGGCGTCCCAGCTGCCCTGCAGGATCTGTTTTCTGAGTTGTGCACTGGTGGCCATGACAGCTCCTCCCCTCCGGAATAAACGATTCTGCTCTTTTTGCCTATTGTAAAGCATTTCGGGCGTTTTTTCAATTTATTTGACCTAAAAATCCAAAATTTGGCGTCAGGTGCAAAGAATAAGATGTACTTTTGTTGAATTTGCAGGGCATTCTATGGTATACTGGGTGCAGAATGTGACAGGACGGAGGTAAAGCTGCCATGCCAGACGTTTATAAGCAATCCTTTAAGCAGAATTACACCAACAATATCGAATTGTCCATCTTCAACTGCGGCTTGGAGCGCTGCGCTCCGGGCCAAACATGGGGACCCGGCATCCGCGACCACTACCTGATCCATCTGGTGGTATCCGGCAAGGGCATCTTCGAGGTGGGCGGCCGCACTTGGGAGGTAAGCGAGGGCGACCTGTTCTTTGCCCGCCCCAGCCAGCTGATCCGCTACACCGCCGACGAGCAGCAGCCGTGGGAGTACAGCTGGGTGGGCTTTAACGGTGCCTGTGCCCACAAGCTGGCCGCGCAGCTGCCCTTTACGGACGATGCCCCTGTGCACCACACCAGCGACCCGGACGGGATGCGGGCAGCGCTGACCAACATCTATTCCTCCCGCGGGCTGCAGCCACAGGACGAGGCAGCCATGGTGGGGTATCTGTACCTGTTTATCGCTGCCTTGATGCGGGAGACCAGCGCAGGCAAGCCCCACACGGCCTCCTCCTCCAGCCAGTATGTGCTGAACGCCATCAAGTACATCCAGTTCAACTACTCCCACGACATCTCCATTGACGATGTAGCCAAGAGCGTGGGGGTTTCCCGCAGCCATCTGTACCGGGTGTTCATGTTGAACGTGGGCAAGAGCCCCATCGACTACCTGACCGAGTACCGCATCAACGAGGCCTGCAAGCTGCTGCGCGCCGGCAACCTTTCCATTGCGGAGGTTGCGGTGTCGGTAGGCTTCTTTGACCAGTTCTACTTCTCACGGGTGTTCAAGCGCGCCAAGGGCGTGCCGCCCAGCAAGTATTTTGCCGCCCAGCAGGACGCCGACCCGGCAAGCCCTGCCCAACTGTAACCTGAGCCCATCACACAAGGAGAAACCATGCCTTTACAGAAAAACCAGATCCTGACCCTGCGCATTGAACGCCTTTCCAGCGACGGCAGCGGTGTGGCCCACAGTGCCGATGGCGAGGCCGTATTTGTCCCCGGCACCGCCCCCGGGGACGAAGCACGGGTGCGCATCGTGAAGGACTGCGGCCGGTATGCCTTTGGCATTCTGGACGAGCTGCTCACCCCCTCGCCGGACCGCATTCCGGTTGACTGCCCGGTAGCAGGCCCCTGCGGCGGGTGCAGCCTGCGGCATCTGGATTATGCCGCTGAGCTGCGCGCCAAACAGGAAAGCGTGCTGGATGCCTTCCGCCGCATCGGCGGGCTGGAGGTGCCAGTGCTGGATATTCTGCCTTCCCCGGAGGTAGACCGCTACCGCAACAAGGTGCAGTTCCCTGTGGGCGTAGACAAGAACGGCGTGCCCTGCATCGGCTTTTACGCAGGGCGCACCCACCGCATCGTCCCCTGCCCGGACTGCAAGCTGCAGCCCAGCGTGCTGAACGAGATTGGCAACGCGCTGTGCGCCTTTTTTGCACAGCAGGGCATCCGCCCCTACGACGAGCAGAGCGGCAAGGGGCTGGTGCGACATATCTTCCTGCGGCGCGGCGCGCACAGCGGGCAGATCATGGTGTGTCTGGTATGCACCCGGGCAAAGCTGCCCCACGCAGAGCAGCTTTGCACCGCGCTGCGGGGGCAGTTCCCGGCCATCAGCACTATTCTGCTCAACGTCAACGCCAAAAACACCAACGTCATTTTGGGCAGCGAGAACCATATCCTGTACGGCCCGGGCTACATTGAGGACACGCTTTGCGGCGTACCGGTGCGGTTGGGACCGCTGTCCTTCTATCAGGTCAACACGCTTGCCGCCGAGCGGCTGTACGGCGTTGCTGCGCAGTACGCGCAGCTGACCCCGGACGACACGCTGCTGGATCTCTACTGCGGCATGGGCACCATCGGCCTTTCCATGGCCGAGCAATGCAGGGAGCTGATTGGCGTAGAGATCGTGCCGGAGGCCATCGAGAGCGCCAAGGCCAATGCTGCCCGCATGGGCGAGGCCGTAGCAGCCAAGAGCCGCTTTTTCTGTGCCGATGCCGGCCAGGCTGCCACCCAACTGGCCGCCGAGGGTCTGCACCCGGACATCGTGATGCTGGACCCGCCCCGCAAGGGCTGCGATGAGGCCACCCTCTCCGCAGTGGTGCGCATGGCACCCCGCCGGGTGGTGTATGTCAGCTGCAACCCCGCTACCGCTGCCCGAGACGCCGCATGGCTGGAGAAAAATGGCTATCATACAGAAAAGGTGCAGCCGGTGGATCTGTTCCCGAGGACGAAGCATTGCGAATGCGTACTCTTGATGTCAAAAGTCCAGTAATATAGTGCGGTGATTCGTTCAATATCGTTTTGACATCATTTTACAGTCTGAACCGTTTTCGTCCTTGGAAACAGGTCGAGGGCGGTTTTCGAGAATTTGAGCAATATCTAAATCATAGCCACAGGGGTAGCAGATAATTGAGTTTCCGGATTAGATGTTTGGGCTAACAGCGAATCCGGCAACTCAGGTATCTGGTGGGGTTCAGTGTAGAATTTGGATGTTATGACCCTCATAGCGCAAAAACGCCGTCAGCGTATCATGTGAAATCCATCGCACGGTACGCTGGCGGCGTTTTCATTTTATCTGCTTATACAGCTTTCGGCGTGAGCCACTTTTCTAAGGAAGACGTCCGTTGCGTTTCACATAAAGAATCCTCCGGCCAACGAAAAAGCGTGAAGCTGATTTTTATGCCCTCATTATTCTCTATAAATAGCACTGCACCGCAGCTCTTGACGTTTCTCATCCAGAGAATACCGGATCGTAATCACACCATTTTCTGTCTCTACTTCTACCTGTTTTGCATGTTCAAACAACCTGCGCAGGCGGCGGTACTCGTCCCGCTGCGCATCCGTGTAGTGAGACGGCATATCCGAGGTAAGGAACACATTGCCCAGCAGTGCGTTGACTGTGGCAAGGGTGCGTTTTTGCTCTGCCGTCAGCTTGCAGTTTTCTTCCCGGAGGAAGAACACATCCGGGTCGCTGCCATAGGCACGGCCATTGAGCTGCCGCCGGAATACGGTGTTATTGATAGCCTGCTTTGTGGACACCCGCTCCCGGTGGAACAGGCGCATATACCACACATCGTCCCAGTCCAAGCTCACGTCGCAACTGACACGGCAGTAGTCCACCAGCCCGAAAGCAGGCATCACCGGCACGCCGCAGCCGAGGATGGCTTTTTGTCCGCACCAACTGCGCAGCAGCTCCATGGCACGGCGCATCCGGGCGGCACGACTCTCGTGGGCGTTGCCAAAGGGGGCAGCGCCGTACAGAAAATCCAGCTTGACAAGGTCGAAACCCCAATCGTTCAGCACCCGGTCAAACACCCGGCGCAGATAGTCCAGCACCGCCGGGTTGTCGATATCCAGCGCATAGAAACTGCTCCAGTTGCTGCCGCAACACCACGGTTTGCCGTCCACTTTCAGCAGCCAGTCCGGGTGCTGAAGGAAAAGGGCAGAGTCCTTTTCGCACACAAAGGGGGCAAGCCAGAGCCCAGCCTGAAAGCCAGAGGCGTGGATCTCCTCCACCATGCCTTTCAGCCCGTGGGGGAACTTCTGTGCATCCGTTTCCAGCCAGTCGCCCACCTTCGGCTCCCAGCCGTCGTCGATCTGAAACAGGTCTCCCGGGCAAAGCAGGCTGCGGCATCCGGTCAGGTCCTCCCGGATGGTGTCCTCGGTGATGTCCTGATAGCGGTTGTACCAGCTGGAATAGCCAGCCAGCTTCTCTTCAGTTCGAGGACGGATGCCCATAGCCCGAAACCAACCGTCAAACACTTCGGTCTCGCCGCCCTCGGCAAAAAACAGGTCGAACAGAGCAAAGCTGCCGCCGGGATGCTCCACCCCGGCGCAGTCCCGCTCCAGCGTCAGCAGGGCTTTGCCGCTGTCGTACCGGAGGATGGTGTAGCCCGGGGTTTCGTCCAGCGATGCCACCAGCTGAAACTGCCCGCCCTTGCGGAAATAGCAGTAGGAAAAGCCGTGGCTCTGACCGTTATGATGCCCGTAAGGTACAAAGTGATAATCGCCGTAGCGGTCAAAGGCGTATTTCTTGCGCAGAAAGCCGGGGATATGGTCGGTGCCGCGCAGCTTGCCATTCCGGTTTAGCTCCGGGCTGTATGTCCATGTCTGGTAGCCGTTCATGAACAGGCGCTCGTCTGCTTCCATCTTCCACGGCAGCTCGGCACGCACGGCTTTCAGCGTCCCGGCAGGCAGGTCAGCGGAAAGATGCAGCGCACCGCAGCCCGGGTGCACCGGGGCATCGCCCTGCCGTACACCGCCTGTGGTCTCTGCGTACCAGTGCAGCGTTTCAGTCATGGTGCGTTTCCTCCCCGTGGAGCTGTGCGCTGATCTCGGCAGCGCGGGCATCCGTCAAAACGAACTTGCGGCGGAACAGCACCAGCGCACCTGCCAGCACCAACATGGGCAGGACCGTCATCATCAGGCGCAGACCCAGCAGCGTTCCGGCGCTCTGTACTGCTACGGGGCCGGTCTCCTCCGTGACGAACCGGACGCTTGAAAAAAACGGCGAGCGCGTCAAGCTGACGCAGATCGAGTACGCGATCGTCAAGCTCTTTATGGAAAACAGCGGCAAGGCGCTCGCGCGCGAGGAAATTCTCGACGCCGTGTGGGGCAAGGGCTACTTTGGCGAGCTCAAGATCGTGGACGTGAATGTCCGCCGCCTGCGCCTCAAGATCGAAGATGACGCGCAGGAGCCGAAGTACATCTCCACCGTGTGGGGCTTTGGTTATAAATGGACGGTGTGAGCGCACCGAACGAAGGAGGGGCAGCGATGCCGGACAATCGAAAAGGCTTTGCTTCGGCGCTGCACATCCGTGGCCTTCGTCAGCGGTGGATGTTTTCGGCGGTGCTGCCGATCTTGCTGCTGCTGGTGCTGGCGGTGGCGCTTTTCAGCGTGGGCGTGCAGGAATACTATTACAATGCGATGCGCTCGGGCCTTGAGAGCCGCGCGCGTATCGCGGCGGAGACCTTCACGGGCTACGGCGTGAAGAGCTACAGCGAATATTACCGCCTCGCGTCGTACTCCGCCGAAACGTTTGAAGAAAAGGACACGATCGAGCTCCAGTTCATCAACACGAACGGACGCGTGCAGGTCTCGTCCTACGGGCTGACGGCGGGCACGCTGCCCGGCACGAGCGACGTTGACAGCGCGATCGGCGGTAAAATGGCGTCGTTTCAGGGCCGCGATCCGCAGACGGGGGAGAATATCCTCGCGGTGTCGTATCCGCTGTTTTTTAACTCCCGCGTCGTCGGCGTGCTGCGGTACGTGACATCGCTGCGCGAGGCGCAGCATCGCGTGTTGGTCGAGTCGCTGCTCGCTTCGGCGGCGGCACTCGTGTGCATGGCGCTGATTGCGGCGTCGAATGCTATTTTTATCAACAACGTCGTCCAGCCCGTCGCAGTCGTGAGCGACGCGGCACGCCGCATTTCGGGCGGCAGCTACGGCATCATGATCGAGAACCACTACCGCGACGAGCTCGGCGAGCTGGTCGACAACATCAACGACATGTCACTCAAGATCAGCCAGGCCGAGAAGATCCAGCAGGAATTTATCTCGTCGGTCTCGCACGAGCTGCGAACGCCGCTGACCGCCATCAGCGGCTGGGCAGAGACGCTTTCCGCTGACCCGGGCGCGAACATCGACCAGACGAAGCGCGGCCTCGGCATCATTTTGAAAGAGTCCCGCCGCCTGACGACGATGGTCGAGGAGCTGCTCGAATTCACGAAGATGCAGGACGGGCGCTTCACGCTGCGCGTGGAGAGCGTCGATCTTGCCAGCGAGCTCGAGGACGCAATCTACACCTATTTCGAGCTCTTCCGGCAGGAGGGCATCGAGGTCAGCTACAAGGGCCCTGACGAGGATGTGCCGCCGATCGTGGCAGACAGCGAGCGCATGAAGCAGGTCTTCTGCAATGTGCTCGACAACGCGGCCAAGCACGGCGGCGCGGGAAAGCGCATCGACGTGAGCGCCGCGTGCGAGGATGGAAAATTTGTCATCCGCGTGCGCGACTACGGCCCCGGCATCCCGGAGGAGGAGCTGCCGTTCGTCAAGCAGAAATTCTACAAGGGCTCGTCGAAGGCACGCGGCAGCGGCATCGGCCTTGCCGTGTGTGACGAGATCGTGCGCCTGCACGGCGGCACGTTCGACATCGCCAACGCCGAGGGCGGCGGCGCGGTCGTGACGATCTCGCTGCCCATGTCGTGAAAAATAGAACGGGTGTTGCATTCTTGCAAAACCCGTGGTATGATATCGCATAGAAAAAGGAGAACCATTCATGGCAGAAGAAGTAAAAAACAAGGCTTCCGCGTCCAAGTTCCGCACGAGCATCGGCGGACAGGCGTTGATCGAGGGAGTTTTGATGCGCGGTCCGGGCAAGCAGGCTATTGTCGTCCGCTCGCCGGACGGGCTGGTCGAAAAGGTCGAGGAGCTGACGCTCGTGCGCGACAAGTACCCCGTTTTGGGCTTACCCATCATCCGCGGCGCGGTGACGTTCGTCGATTCGATGGTCAAGGGCGTCAAGGCGCTGATGTTTTCGGCGGACTATTTCCCCGACGAGGACGTCGCCGAGCCGAGCAAATTCGACCAGTGGCTTGAAAAAAAGCTCGGCAACGAAAAAATGCAGAAATTCATCACGGCGCTGGCGGTCTTTCTGTCGCTGGGGCTGACGATCCTGTTCTTTTTCCTGCTGCCGACATTTCTGGCCGGCTTTATCGACCCGTATATCAAGAGCGCGGCGGTGCACAATCTGGTCGAATCCGTCATCAAGCTCGTGATCTTCTTCGCTTACATGATCCTGTGCTCCAAGCAGAAGGACATCTACCGCGTGTTCCAGTACCACGGCGCGGAGCATAAGACGATCTTCTGCTACGAGGCGGGGTTGCCGCTGACGGTCGAAAACTGCCGCATCCAGCCGCGCCACCATCCGCGCTGCGGCACGAGCTTTCTCTTTGTGGTCGTGGTCGTGTCGATTTTAGTCTCGAGCCTTGTCTTCAGCTTTGTCAACTGGCGCAACATGTGGGTGCGCATGGCGCTGCACCTGCTGCTGCTCATTCCAATCGTGGGCGTGACGTATGAGTTCAACCGCTATGTCGGCGGGCACGACAACAAGGTGACGCGCTTTCTGGCGCGTCCGGGCCTGTGGCTGCAAAACTTTACGACCAACGAGCCGGACGACAGCATGCTCGAGGTCGCCATCCGAGCGCTCGAGCTGGTCATTCCAGAAGAAAAAGGCAAGGATGCGTGGTAAGCATGGCAACGACGTATAATAATCTCTATCTGGATCTGCGCACGGAGCTGAGGCGCGCGGGCGACGAGGAGGCGACGCAGTCGGCGCGCGAGCTCGTCTGCGCCGCGGCGGCAAAAACGCGCGAGGAGCTGGTGCGCGACGGCTCACTCTACGCCTCGCCCGAGGTGGAGAAGAGTGCGCGCGAGCTCGTCAAGCGCCACCTGGCGGGCGAGCCGGGGGCGTATCTCATCGGCGAGTGGGAGTTCTATGGTCTGCCGCTCGACATTTCGCCCGCGGTGCTCATCCCGCGCCCGGATACCGAGGTACTGGCGACAAAGCTCATCGACGCGGCGCGCGGCGCGGGGGCCTGCCGCATTCTGGATCTCTGCGCGGGCAGCGGATGCATCGGCCTTGCCGCGGCGGCAAACCTGCCGAACGCGCGCGTGCTGCTCGGCGAATATGACGAAGAGGCGCTCAAGATCTGCCGGCAGAACATCCGCCGCAACCGCTTGACGGCGCGGGTGGCAAGCCTGAAGATCGACGCGCGGGAAAAGCCCGCGCGCACGCTGGGCGAGTTCCAGTTTCTGGTCAGCAACCCGCCGTACATCCCGAGCGCGGACATCGACACGCTCGACGCTTCCGTGCGCGAGCACGAGCCGCGCCTTGCGCTTGACGGCGGCGCGGACGGGCTCGACTTCTACCGTGTGATCTGCGAAAAGTGGCGCGATGCCCTGTGTGAAAACGGCATGCTCTTTTTCGAGGTCGGCATCGGGCAGGCGGATCAGGTGCTGCGCATCATGCGCTCGCACGGCTTTGGCGACATTCAGATCGTCAAGGACCTCAACAACATCCCCCGCGTGGTGTACGGCACGCGTGTGGAGACCATTTGAAGCAAATTTAGTTTACATAAAGAATCGGGAGGAACGCGAACATGGCAGAAAAGTCTCAGACGAAGGCAGCTGCGGCGATGGCCGACGACAAGAAGCGGGCGATCGAGACCGCGATGCAGCAGATCGAGCGCACCTACGGCAAGGGCTCGATCATGCGCTTTGGCGACAACACCGTGAGCAATGTGGAGGCCATCTCCACGGGCTCGCTGGCGCTCGACCTGGCGCTCGGTATCGGGGGCCTGCCCAAGGGCCGTATCATCGAAATTTACGGGCCTGAATCCTCCGGTAAGACGACGCTGGCGCTGCATGTGCTCGCCCAGGCGCAGAAGGCGGGCGGCGAGGTCGCGTTCATCGACGTGGAGCACGCGCTCGAGCCCGCGTATGCCCGCGCCCTCGGCGTGGACATCGACAGCCTCCTCATCTCCCAGCCGGACACCGGCGAGCAGGCGCTTGAGATCACCGAGGCGCTCGTGCGCTCCGGCGCGATCGACGTCATCGTGGTCGACTCCGTCGCGGCGCTCGTGCCGCGCGCGGAGATCGAGGGCGAGATGGGCGACAGCTTTGTCGGTCTGCACGCGCGCCTCATGTCGCAGGCGCTGCGCAAGCTGACCGGCGCGGTCGGCAAAACGAACACCATCGTCATTTTCATCAACCAGCTGCGCGAAAAGGTCGGCGTCATCTACGGCAACCCGGAGGTCACGACCGGCGGCCGCGCCCTCAAGTTCTACGCCTCGGTCCGCATGGAGGTCCGCCGCATGGAGCACCTCAAAAACGGCACCGAGCTGATCGGCAGCCATACCCGTGTCAAGGTCGTCAAGAACAAGGTCGCGCCCCCCTTCAAGGAGGCCGAGTTCGACATTATGTACGGCGAGGGCATCTCGCGCACGAGCGAGCTGGTCGATCTCGGCGTCAAGTACGGTCTGGTCAACAAGTCGGGCGCCTGGTTCTCGATGGGCGATACCCGTCTGGGTCAGGGCCGCGACGCCGCCAAGCAGTACTTCAAGGAGCATCCGGACATCGCGGACGAGGTACAGCGCGAGATCATGCTCAAGGTCGAGGAGGAACGCTCCAAAAATTCCGCAGGCGCGGCTGTCAAGCTGTCCGAGAGCGTCGCGACCGCACCGGCAGAGAAGCCTGCCGCACCCAAGCCGTCGTCTGCTAAGGCGGTTTCGATCGACGCGGACGATTTTGACGACCTCGACGACGAAGAATGAGCGAGGATAAGTACCGCGCAGCGCTGGACGCCGCCGCAAAGCAGCTCTCCTGCCGTGCGCTGAGCACGAAAATGCTGCGCGGCAAGCTGCTCGCCAAGGGTCACGACGAGGAGGCCGCAGATTACGCGCTCGCGTGGCTGACCGAGCGCAGCCTGCTCTCCGACGGGCAGTTCGCGGAGACCGTCGTGCGCAGCTATGCCCGGCGCGGCTACGGCGCGGCGCGTATCCGTCAGGAGCTTTCCCGGCGCGGCATTTCACGCGAGGACGCGGACGCCGCGATGGAGCTTTTCTCCCCTGTCCTGCCGCAGATGCTTTCCTTGCTCGAAAAGCGGCTGCACGGCGACCTTTCCGACCGGAAGGAAGTCGACAAGGCGGTCGCCGCCCTGCAGCGGCGCGGCTTTTCGTGGAGCGACATCAAAAACGCTCTCGAGGAATACGGCGCATCTCTCGACATCGACGAATAATCTTCACCCCCTCCGCGCACACTTTTGTGCGGAAGGGGTGATTTTTTGCGCAGAAATACAAGACTTGCTGTGACAGGAGCGCTCGCCGGCGCGGCGAACGGCTTTTTCGGGGCAGGCGGCGGCCTGTTCCTCGTGCCGCTCTTCACGAAATGGTGCGGCATGGAGGAAAAGCAGGCCTTCGCGACCTCGGTCGCGGTGATTTTTCCGCTGTGCGCTCTGTCGGCGGCGGTGTATTATGTCCGGGGCGGCCTGCCGGTTTCGTCCTCGCTCGGCTATCTTCTGGGCGGCGCGGCAGGCGGCGTGCTCGCCGGCCGCAT
>OGZZ01001620.1_pt1 | contig 16066 bp, 9 predicted proteins | sample 1577021 | NCBI WGS metagenome assembly OGZZ01 (sample SAMEA3541526, study PRJEB24748) | human gut metagenome | biome: human gut; feature: human-associated habitat; material: faeces | place: China | collected 2012
TGTGGAGTAATGTTGAAATATTCGCAGACCGTCGCGGCGGGTCTTGAGCAGCTCCTGACGCTTTTCCTCGGTCAGGGGGCCGTTCTCCACGGCCTCCATGGCCTCCTCTTCGGCAGCCTTTTCCTCGTCGTCCTCGCTGGACTTGGTGTTGCCTTCCTCGTCCAGATCCTCGGTATAGCTCCGGCTGTTCTCGTCCTCCTCGAACGAGAAGCGGGCGCTGTTCTTCTTGATGTACTCGGGCGCGCCGTACTTCTGGCGGTCGGCCTGCAGGATGTGGGCAGCCTCGGCACCGGCGTGGATGCGGCGGCTCAGCTCCACTTCCTGTTCTGCGCTCAGCAGCGGGATCTGGCCGATCTGCTTCAGGTAGTTCTTCACCGGGTCATCCAGCAGCTCGTCCATGGCGGCCTTCAGGTCGGCCGGGTTCTCCTCGCTCTGGTCCTCATCCTCATCGGCACCGATGCCCAGATCATCGTTGTTGTTCTCAGCGCTCTCCACCTCAGCCATGATGCCTTCCACATCCAGGCTGGGCTCGATCTCTTCTTCCTGGATCTTGATCCCGCGTTCTTCCAGAAGCGTATAGAGCGTGTCCAGATCCATTCTGCACTGCGCAGCCAGCGCCTTTGCCTCCTGCGCCGACAGGGTGCCTTCGCCTTTTGTCAACAGTTCCTTTAAAGTCATGCCCATTTCGCTCTCTCCTTCTTGCTGCGGGGAAAATTTTGGTTGTTGTTCCTGCACATCAGATCACAAGACCCCCGTTGACACCGAACACCTGCCCGGTGATGTAGCCGGCGTCCTCGCCTGCCAGGAAAACCAGCAGCTTTGCCACTTCGTCGGCGGTGCCAAGGCGGCCCACCGGGGTCTCCTCGGCCAGCGCCGCCTTGTCCTCGGCGGTAAAGGCTGCCATCATATCGGTTTCAATGACCCCGGGTGCCACACAGTTCACCGTGATGCCGCTGGGGCCTTCTTCTTTGGCCAGTGCCTTGGTCAGGCCGATGAGGCCCGCTTTGGCGGCAGAATAATGCACTTCGCAGCTGCCGCCGGTCTGGCCCCACATGCTGCTCACCGTCAGGATACGGCCCGCCTTGCGGCGGATCATGCCCGGCAACGCCAGCTGGCACAGGTGGAACGCACCGGTCAGGTTCACGTCCAGCATGTGCTGCCATTCTTCCGGGGTGATGTCGGTGAACAGCTTCTGCTGTGCGATGCCGGCATTGCTCACCAGCACATCCACCCGACCCAGCGCCTGTTTCGCCGCACGGAACGCCAGCTCGCAGCTGGCCCGGCTGGCCACATCGCACTGCACCGCCGTGATGCCCGGCAGCTCCGCTTCCAGCGCGGCCGCCGCCTCGGCATTGCTGTGGTACAGCACCGCCACGCGGTAGCCCGCCGCATAAAAGGCCCGGGCCGCCGCAGCACCGATGCCCCGGTCGCCGCCGGAGATCAGCACCGTGCGCCCGTTTGCGGGCACCGCCGCGCTCTGGGACTGCGGCTCTTCTGCCGGTTCCGGTTCCGAAACCGGGGTCGGCTCTTCCGGTTCTGCCGGAGCTGCACTGCGGGGTTCCAGAACCCGGGTGGGTTCGTCCGGAACGATCTCTGCCGGTGTGGTTTCCGGCACCGGGGCCGGAGCAGCCGACGCTTTTTCCGGTTCATACACCGGCTCTTCCTCCGGTGTGTCAAAGGTCAGTTCAAACTCGTCTTCGTACAAGAGTACTGCCCTCCTGTCGTGTTCTCTGCAGCGTGCCATTTGCACCCTGCAGGAAGGATCCGCGGCCCATCGCCCGGCAGAGCAGCGCTCTGTCTCATTTCTCCGGTCAAGTCCGGTCCTGCGGCGTGCCCGCCGGGGTGTTCAGATGGGTTTCGACAAAATACCATTGAATAATATAGCACAATTTGCTGAAAAAAGAAAGTGGAAGCTGCTCACTTTTCCACGCAGCTTCCACTTTTTTACGGTTTCTTCATATTCTCGGCGGGCGGTGCGGTCCGTTTCCACTTCGGCCGAGCGGCCAGCCGCACCCGCAGATCCTTGAAAAACGCCTGCAGCAGTGCTCCGGCTTCCTCGGCCCGCAGGCCCTGCTCCACCATCGGGTGGTGGTTGAACGGCAGGGCAAACAGGTCCGTCACACTGCCGCAGCACCCGGCCTTGGCATCGGCCGCGCCGTACACCACCCGCCGGATGCGGCTGTTCAGGATGGCCCCCGCGCACATGGGGCAGGGCTCCAGCGTGACGAACAGCTCACACTCCCACAGCCGCCAGCCGCCCAACGCCTTGCAGGCCGCGTCGATGGCCAGCAGCTCGGCATGATGCAGGGCGTTCTTTTCCGTCTCGCGGGTGTTGTGGGCCGCCGCCACGATCTGCCCGTTGCGGGCCACCACAGCCCCCACCGGCACTTCGCCCAGTGCGGCCGCCTTGCGCGCCTCGTCCAGCGCGGCACCCATCAGTTCAAAATCGGTCATGCGTTCTCCTTTTATCCTGCGGCAAATACCAGCAGATTATTCAATGTATGCAGTACCCAGCCCGGCCATACGCGGCCGGTGCACTGCCGGATGGTTCCCAGCAGCACCCCCAGCACCAGCGCATAGGCAATTCCGGCCGCTCCGCCGTGCTGCACCGCAAACAGCGCTGCCTGCACGCACACTGCCGCCCGGGGTCCCAGCGGCTGCAGCAGCCCCTGCACCGCGCCCCGGAACACCAGTTCCTCAGCCAGCGGAGCCGCCGCGTACTTTATCATGATCAGTGAGAGGAACAGTGAAAAGTAATTCATAGTCTTCACCACCATTTAAAGCTGCAGTTACCAAATTCATATTAAATTGTTCAGCCATTGCAGCCGTTTGATAATCGATAGGAATTCTATCTTCATATACGCGACATCCGACATTACTTTCTTTTGAAATATGCAAAAGTTCGGAAGACAGACCGTCTGATATGTCCATCATTGCTGTAGGGATAATCCCCGCATGACGAAGCATCTCTATAATATCTTTACGAGCTTCCGGCTTCAATTGACGTTCCAACAGATATTCTTTGCCTGTAAAATCCGGTGTGAAATCTTTTTCACCTTTAAATATCCTTTTTTCGCGTTCTAATAATTGCAATCCCATATAAGCAGCTCCTAAATCCCCGGAAACACATATCAAATCCGTTTCTTGGGCTCCACTGCGAAGAACAACTTTGTCTCTTTCTCCTTCCCCAATACAAGTGATACTGATGCAAAGCCCTGTTAAAGAAGCAGAAGTGTCTCCTCCGACAATATCGACTCCATATACATCACAGGCCAACTTTAGCCCAGCATAAAAATCTTCTACATCCTCAACAGAAAAACGTTTGGAAATACCAAGTGATACAGTGATCTGCTTAGGCTGGCCGTTCATGGCATAAATATCGGAGAAATTTACAACAGCCGATTTATATCCGAGATGTTTTAAAGGTACATAAGTCAAGTCGAAATGAATACCTTCCAATAATAGATCGGTGGTGACAAGCACTTGTCTATCCTCATAGGAGAGGATTGCCGCATCATCGCCTACGCCCTTTATCGTACTATTATTCTTTATTTCAATCCTGTCAGTTAGGTGGCGAATCAAACCGAATTCGCCTAATGTTGATATTTCTGTCCTGTTACTCATATTTGTTTTGTAATATATTATTTTTGGGAAATGTGATAATATGTTTTTTTATTGTCTCATTAAAACTCTGCTCATTGTAAAACCTGATTACAATCGGTAGATAATATAAATATTTCTTCCAACTTTCCGGAACAAGAGGACTGTTTTTTAAACGTGCTGCATCTTTTTCTGTTACTAAAATCAATTTTCCAGGTGAAGTCATCTTTTCGAATATCACATCCAATTTCTTGAAATCTGACTTGCTAAACGTATGATGATCAGGAAAAACGACCGGCAACACTTTATTTGAATACTTTTCTGCCTCACGAATAAATGGAGTGGGAACTGCAATACCTGATATCAACAATATATCATCTTCTTTTCCAATATTTTTATGGTTTAAGAAACGAGCTTCCGAGGGGAATACAGGTTTGACTTCTCCATAAACGATGCTGGTAAAAAAAAGTAACTGGTGAGCCCGCAACTTCATATTTTCTTCAATAATACGAAAATCGATCGGCTTCATATCTTCGTCGCATTTAGTAACAACCACGATATCTGTTCGGTTTATATTACTTATCGGTTCTCTCAGGTGTCCGGTAGGCATTAGTTTATCATTATAAAATAAACGATGGTAGTCACTCAACACGATCGAAAGGGAAGGGTGCACATATCTATGTTGATATGCATCATCTAACAGAATTACTTCAGGTCTGTCTTTTTCAGGGAGGGATAAAAGATTTTGAATCCCCCGGCGGCGATTAGCGTCGACAGCGACAAGTATATCCGGAAATTTATTTTTCATTTGAAAAGGTTCATCTCCGATCTCCAAACTGGAACTTTCAGAATCAGCAAGAATAAACCCCGATGTTTTTCTTTTGTACCCTCGGCTTAATACTGCAATGCGATATTTATCTTTCAGTAAACGTATGATATATTCTGTATGGGGAGTTTTACCCGTTCCTCCTACAGATAAGTTTCCTATGCAGATCACAGGAATAGAATATTGTTCGGAATGTAAAATACCCCAATCAAAAAGTCGATTTCGCAACCATATCCCAATTCCATATAAAAAGGAAAGGGGAGCCAGGTAGGAATTAAGTTTTATTTTGTCATTTTTTTGCATGTAACTTCTTATCTGCTGACAAATATAGTTAACTTATCGGTGGCTGTCTGTTTTTTATTTGTTTATTTCAAAAAGAAGATACAATTTGAATCTCTTTGAAAGATAAGTTTGCGTTTATTCTGAAATATTTTCAGGGAGTTTGTGACTATACACATTTATTGTAGAATTAAGTCAATATCCGGATAAGATATCCGTCGTATCTTTGTTGTCTTCTTGATAATCTCTTGTAAATTATATACTTTTGCATTGTCCCAATTAACATGCTATGCCATGAATGTCAAAATAGAAGAAAGCTGGCGAAAACGCCTTCAGGAAGAATTTGATAAACCATACTTTGAGCAGTTGGTCACATTTGTCAAGAACGAATACAGAAGCGCCCATGTGCTTCCTCCCGGACACCAGATCTTCCATATTTTTAATGCCTGTCCATTCGAGAAAGTGAAGGTTGTTATACTTGGACAAGACCCTTATCCCAATCCGGGGCAATACTACGGAGTCTGCTTCTCCGTCCCGCAAGGAGTTCCCATTCCTGGATCACTGGCCAACATATTCAAAGAAATACACCAAGACTTAGGCAAACCGATCCCCACATCCGGCAATCTGGACCGTTGGGTAGAGCAAGGCGTGTTTCCTATGAACTCGGTCCTGACTGTACGGGCTCACGAAACCGGCTCACATCGGAATATGGGATGGGAAACTTTTACAGATGCAGTGATAAAGAAATTGAGCGATGGACGTGAGAATCTGGTATTCATGCTGTGGGGAAGTTATGCAAAAGAGAAGATCGCCCTTATCGACACCCATAAACACTTGGTGCTGACAACCGTGCATCCGTCTCCACGCTCTGCTGACCATGGTTTCTTCGGCTGTAAACACTTCAGCAAGGCGAATACTTTCCTCCAAAGCAAAGGTATTCAAAAGATTGACTGGTAAGAAGTACGAGTTCCGGACATCCGGGTGTAGCCATTCCGGACATCCGGGTGTGGAGAGCGGTAACATCCGGGTGTAGAAAGGCGGAAGATGGGCATGTTACCAAACTTTTCTGCTTGCTTTTCGTTCTTTTCCTACTTGTTTTAGTAAAAAAGGACCTTTATGTTGAGGGAACTATCTCCACACAGATGTATATCGGCACGGTTCCCTGCGTTTTTGTAAACAATACCGGCTACCCGTTTCAACGGCAGGTAGTGATACAAGTGTGATACAGGAATCCGGTATGTATCACTCCTTGCACACCATGTTTGTCAATGCTTGCAAAACAAAGTGTGATAGAGTGATAGAGAAACTGGATTATTGTGCAAGAGAGAACCGCAAACTGATACCGTAGTTTGAGTTTGAAGTCGGATAAGATGCACTCGATATCAACGGTTCATTGATCTGAATATCATAGAATGCACGGACCGTCAACGCACGGCTCAAACCGTAATCAGCCGAGAAGGAGATTGTCTTTGCGATGTTACCGCTAGTAGCCTGCGTCAGTTGAGTGTCGATTTTACGAATCAACGACTGCATCTTGTTGAACGAGAAATCGAGGCGAACGGTGAGGTCATTGCTGAAATCACGCGTTTTCTTCATCTTCAAAACCTTGTTGAACTCGGCATATTTGTAACCCAAACCGATCGTCACTTTCTTGGAAAGTGCTTCGACCAATTGGTAGGATGTCGTGTTCAGGCTTAAATTGCGGGTAGTCGAATAGTCCGCCCGAACCGTCACGTTATTCAACAGCGTCGCATCTGCACCCAACAAAGGACTAAACGCTTCGGTAAGGCTGACAGACGAAATCGAATAAGGAGACGATGGTGTCGGGTTATCGTTCAGAATCGACTGGATATATCCCAGTCCGTCCTGCCCGGCATCCACCCAATTCAAGAAGGATGTGAAAGCACCTACCGAATAAGAACAACGGTACTGGTGACTCAACGTCAAGCTCTTGAAATATTTCTTGACAGCCGGAATCTTGATCAAGCCGTCGTAAGTAACGCGCCAGTTAGGCAACATGCTCTTCAACGAAGGGAAAGCCGTCAAGCCTACCTTCTTCGGGTCCTTACCGGTATAAGCGGCCAGAAATGCAGGAATCAGGACATCCGCCGAATTCCGGTTGACACCGTTCACATTACCTGTTCCCGGATTATAAGGCATTCCTCCCAAGCCTTTATCATGGATAAAGCCCACATCCGGATATTTCAAGCCGGAATACTTGCTTTCGATACGTTGGGCAATGATCTCGCGGTTTGCCAACAACTTGTCAAAGGCTTTCGAAGAATAGTTATTCATAGCATTGCCACTGCCTCCGAATGCGCTTCCCAGCGCGATTGTCGTCATGGTAAAGTTTCCCCCCATAATCTCCGGCATACCTTCATACATAAATTGTATTTCCGTATTACGCGTATCGTTGCGAAGAGCCGTCAAGTCGATCTTCAATCCAGTGATCGGTTCGAGGTTCGCCCGTATATTCAGATTTTTCGTACTGGTCATGACTGCGGCATTCACGTCTCTCTCGGTATCCGTAATCAACCAGCCTTTTTCATATGCCTCGTCTATATAGCTACGACGCACGTCACCGAACGCAAAACCGATCCCCGGGGAAAGTCCGAATGAAGAACGTCCCTGGCCAAAGATATCACCGATCTCCGGACGGAAACCGGGCAGCATCATACCGGCAGAGTTCGTAAACTGAATATTGAAACGGCGCACCATCATCAAAAAGCGGGCACTATGTTCAACCGCCTTGTAAAGAAAATCCTCAGTAGGGGCCGGTCCCGGTATGATCGTCAACTTCAAGCGCACCGTGTCTTGGTTCAAAATCTTAACCTGTGCGAAGTTGATCGGCTTGAACTTGACTTTGTAGACACGCCCGTCCGTTCTTCTGGCCGTGATTTGCACCTTTTTCGTAAACATTCCATGCTCGACAACCGTAGCGCTGTCCGGACTCAAGACAATTTCTTTTTCCAATTTCGGCTTTTTCTTCTTCTCCGTTTTTTTAGCCGTAGTCCGGGTATTGTTAAACTTCTGGTTGATCTTCTTCAAATATTTGTTTTTGTTGTAGAGAGATAACAGGTTCAAGTTCGCCTGCAAATCGAACTGACGCTGGTTCTTGATCGTATTACCCATCTCGATATCTTCGCTTACCGTCGCTCCACGATCCCAGTTGTAAGTAGCATTGTAGCTCAAAGAAGCATTGGTCCAATCCAGAACCGGGATCAGCTGCAACGGCAACTGCCAGGTCGCCATAAACTGCTGGTCATACTTCATCGGGGTTCCCAGGTCAGCGATGCTCTTCTTCACGGAATCTTTCCATAACTGGTAACCGTCCGGGTTCAGTTCCTTATTCACCTGCACATACGGTTCTTCGATACGGGCATTCGTACCGGAACTGAACGTTATGTTCAGGTTATTCGTAAAAGCCCAGTTCAAACTGAAAGCACGGTCCCAATAGAAGTTCTGGCTGAATGTCACTGGTATATCGTTGGGGACACCTGTTGCCGCTCCTGTCAGGTCGCGTAATTTTATTTCGTAATAATTCCGCATCATGGCCGTCTGGAAGTTGATAGACGGGGCCACATTAAACGCCAGTTGTTTGGCATAGCGCGTATAGCCGTTGTTTTTCTTCAATAACTTATCGAATGGCTTGATCGGCTTGACATAAGGCACATAGCTATAGGCAAAATTAGCACGATAGTCTTTCGTCGTTTCATATTCCGTTTCCGGATTTTTCTTATCATTAATACTGTACGAATATCCGAGTGTAAAGTTTGCCGGATCATAAGGCATCGGATTCTTACTCTTGATATTCACACGCACATTATTAAACGAAACACTCTTGATAACCGTCCTATCTTGAGAATAATCACGGATCGAATCCTTCTCAGCCTTTGTTTCCGCCTTATCGATAGCATCCTTCAGTTTGACATCCTGATCCAGCGGATTGTATTTCGGATCATATGTTTCTTTCGAATAGGCATAATAGAACGGGATGCTGACTTGCGCCTTTTCCGGGAACAGCTTACCCAATTCGATAGAGGTCGCCACGTTATACTGTTTGAAGTCCTCCATCCGGCGTTCATTCAAAGACTGGTCAAGAGCACCAAAGCCGGCCGTTTCGATACGTCCGCCCACATTCACCGTTCCCAAGTCGGAAAGCGCAACATTCAAATTCGCATTAGCAGCCCACCCACCTTCTTCATTGAAGTCGGTCAGGCGCAATTCGTTCACCCAAACTTCCCCGCTCTTCAACTTATTACGCACGTTACGCACACCGATCATGACTGTCTTCACTTCGGAAAGACTCGGATTGCCTTTGACACGGATCGTATTGCCATCGTTGTCCGGATCCCTACCAGAATAGACAGTCTGGAAAGACACTCCATTCGTACCGGACCGTTTTTCCCGGTTACGCTCCAGTTTTAGGTCCGTCAAAATCTCCAAACGGAAATTCAACATGTTTTCTGCCGGCCAAACGATTTTCTGGTGTTCCGAATTGTTATAGTTATACTCCCCGTGCGGAGTCAATTTCAACGGTACTTCATATTCGTAATAGTTATTCTTATAGTCCGATCCCAGGCGGATAAAAACAGCGAGATCGCCATCTGCAAGATCGTTTACATCCAATTTCGGAGCCTCGGCATGTGTAAACAGTTGCAAGCGCTTATACTGCCGCAAATCATAATTCGTATTCTTATACACGGCACGTGCATCTTGAGCGGCAAGGTCCGTTATCTTTAAAGAAAGCGCCTGTTCGTTCTCCTGACGGATCTGAGGCTGGCTTGGATCCAGTACACGGCTGACGCCCGGGGGCAATGTATAGCTGACCGGATCCCTGTCACTGTTTTCCTCGATATTGACAGTCGAGACTTCCAATTTACCCTTCACTGCGGGCGGCATCTTCGGATCGGACAAATCCTGCTCGTAGGATCGCCATTCTCCGCGTACCAATTGCAGAGTACCGAAGCGCAACACGACCGATTCCTTAAATCCTGTCATATACATACGCATGAAACGAATCGTCTTGAAATCATTGATTGCCCCCACACGACGCTGGTATTGTTTTACCGGAATCTTAAATTGATACCAGGTAACGGATTCTGTCGTACCATCCGCCAATCTTACTGATGAAGTACGTTTATCCGCAATGAAGTTTTCACCGACAACCGTATCCTGCGGAGTTATCCTGACTTTGTATTCGAAATATTTTTCATTTTTATTCAGAGTATTGTCCTGATTGATGTCTTCTACATCAGGCACGGTCTTGGAAGAAGTGCTGTAGCGCTCGCCCGAATCGTTGATATCTTTCGAGTTTCCTTCCGTTCCATTATAGCGTTTGTAACGTGTTAAGATATCCACCTCCTGAGAATCATAGTCCGAACCACGAAAATAGTGGAACTTGTCACCGGCCGGATCAAAGAAAGGGGACAGCTGTAACGGATCGTTCTCCATCTCGGTTAGGGTTACCGCATTCAATTTCTGGCGTAATTTATTCAGATAATCCTGGTAAGCCGGATATTCCTTTTCTTCATCCGAGGATAAACCGTTCAGGCCGACATCCTGCAACAGACGTGCACCTGCCGTATTGTCGAAGGCATAAACTGTACTCTGCTGTTTTGGAACCTTACCCCAAACAGTATAATCGACCTTAGACGTATCGCCATCGATTGGCAATCCGTTTTCGAAGAACTTCTTTTCATCCTTCAATATGTCTTCCGATATCTCACCCAAATTAAAATACAGATCCCCCCCTGTTGTCTGACGATCATAAATGAACGGATCGAGCATCCAAAATTCGATATATTCGACATTCGCCGTCTCAAAGTCACTCTGGTCTATCTTTCGCATCATTCCACCGAAACGCTTTTCCGGGTTTTGCAATGTTCCGTCAGGATTAATATTATCGGCATCCAAGTTATACGGTCCGCGTTCCTGCGGATAGTAAGCCATGTTCAGAACTGTCAACGTATTACTTTCACTCATGCTTTGCTGCCGTTGCGGGAACAACTCTCTCGTCTCGATAGCACGGACATAATGGTTGGACAAATCTTTTGTCGTAATATATTTCGGACGCAAAGAAGAATTTTTACGCGTGAACAATCCGTCGATCGTGTACCAAGCGAGCAAAGCACGACTTTTCCCGTAATCGATATTATTGGTCAGCCCGGCTTCCGGGAACAATTGGGGCGTACCATCGTCATAAGGCACACTGGACAACTGCCAGGGATAAGGGTCGGAGAGGTCGAAATTGCTCTGTGTCGACTCGAAGTCATCCAGATACGAATATCCCCCCGTGTTCTTGTTTTCGTAATGCCCGGCAATCAAATGAGCGAACTCCGCATTGAAAGATATCTGGCTGGGTTTGCTTAGGTTCAGCAACGGCAGCTTGTCGAACATATTGGTAAGCCACTGACTCTCGCCCTTATAAGCCATATTGACACCCCAGAGCGTATTCTTTATCGCTTCGTCGCCCATCGTCGTCTTGGTGGTCAACGGCATTTCGGACATGTGCATGATGGTAGCGCCTACCATCAGATTCGGGTTGAACTGATAGTTCAAGTCCAATCCCATCATGGTCTTACGCTGCATGTTATAGGCTGTCTGGTTTTCCAGCGAGACACTGACCGGCGTGCCTGCAGAAATAATACTTTCGTTCAGGATCGTTACCACGCCGGAAGTATAGTCAACAGTATAATCTACATTCTCGGTTAATATCGCTCCGCCAGCCGTTACTTTCACTGAACCTCGCGCTACGTTGGAAGCTCCCAACTGTATCTCGGCACCCGAAGAGGCTTTGTATTCCCCCTCCAGTTTGAACTTATTCTTTTCAGCAATCTGTCTGGCGACAGTCAATGTCGAGTCGTAGAGTTCCTGGAATACATATTTGTCAGCAATCGCATCATTGTTAATCTTTTTACGCAGATAGGAGCCGAATGGTTCCACACTTGGAAAAATAATTTTCCCATTATCGGCAAGGACGGTCACACCTTCAATAAAGTCGTATATACCATCCGGATGCGGCTGATTGTTGGAATCATAGCTATCCAGGTTCAGCACTCGTAACAAGATTTGGTTGGCAATCGCCCCTTCCGGCAAATAGTTGACATACGTACCGGTTGTATCGCTTTGATACATGATATTCAACTTGAACTTCTCTTTTTGGACAGAGTAAGCTCCTAATGAATAGATATTTTTCATCATCAGGTCCCAAAAAGGCATATCAGGCGACATGGTAATTCCTTTCAACAACTTCACATACAGGCAAGAGGCAGCCGATGAAGGATTGTCAGTCGAGAACTCACCAACCTGATAAGTCTTTCCATCCGAATAAGTATAATTGTAAGCGACAGCCAATACCTCATCTGCCTGCAACTGTGTTTTCAGCGAGATATACCCCAACTTCGTATTGACCGTATATTCGGACGCATCCAGCAAACGAGCACTTTCCACTTCTTCATACTCCGTACCGTTAACAAAAGTTCCTCCCAACGCCTGATTTACCGTGCTGATATCACGAGCACCGGTAAATTGCTGGTTAAGGGTATTATATAATGTATTCGTATTATTATAGGGGATAGACAGCGCCCCCGAAGGAGAAACGACCGTCGTATTCGAAATATTATCATGCTCGGCCAGATCAGCAAAAGCGACCACGTTACGCGCCTGGTCATAAGTAGCCCGTTTGTTTGTCACCCAAACTTCCACCTTGCTAATCGTGACGGGAGAGGAAATCGTATTCAGGTTCTTCACCGCCTCATCATAGCGGTCGCGAAAATAGTGTGACAGGAAAAAGTGACGATTCTCGTCATACTGGTCAATCGTCAATTCGAAAGGTTTTGTCTGCACGCCCCCTTTAGAACTGACCGTTTTCGATTCCGACTCCTGCTGTGCAAACAACGCATTGACTCGCAGCTTCCCGAACTGGAGATCCGCTTTCATACCGAACAGGGCTGCTCCTCCGTTGATTAGGGAGTTACTGGTTGTCATACTTACATTTCCGGCTTCCAGCGACTTGATAATTTCATCTTCCTCCCCGGTATAAGCTAATTTCAGTTTTTTGGAGTCGAAATCAAAAGAGGTTTCGGTATTATAGTTCATATCGAAATTCACTTTGCTACCAACCGATGCCTGTACATTCAATTGAACATTCTCATCGAAATTAAAGAAGGTACGGTTACGAGCACGTTCCGGCAAAGAGGGATTTTTGGTTTTATTCTGCTTCAAGCCTAACTCCACTTCGGCCGAACCTTGCGTTTTCACCCGGACACCGCCCGGCCCAAAGATACGTTCCGCCGCACCGATATTGAACTGCATATCAGCTAAGTTGAACTGCTTATTAGCCGCCTTTTGAAATTCTTCCTCGTTTTTCTGGCGATAGTAGGATTGAACGGATTTTTGGAAACTATAATCCTGGTATTCCTCAGGGGTCAACGAAATAGGAGTAGTCAGATCGGCATCACCTAACTTGGTACGGACTACATACGTCCCGGTTCTGATATCATATTCGACCACTGATTTCACGTTATCCGGCGTCTTCAAGTCAGCAGGTGATTGCTTGGTAAGATCCTGATATTCTTCAGGGACCGTCTTAGCTACCGGAAAGCGGGTGCGCACCTTCGGCACCGTATCATCCGGAACGACCGGCTGTTCAGTATCCGGCAACGACATCTCATAGGCCAGAAAATCCGTATTCATAGAATACAGACCTGCACCAAACAGTAGAATTGTTATCCAGAGTATAAATTTCAGTGTCCTTCTCATGTTAATTGACAATTGACAACAGACAATGACAACCGACAATTCCAAATTCTCCTAAATTGCCAATTGCCAATTATCCATTGCTTAAAGCATTCTTAGGGCTGTTTTAATGACCTGCTCGACAGCCAGTGCAGGCGAACCTTTCAATATCAAGTTAACCGCCTTTTGCGAAGCGGCCTTCTGGAATCCAAGCATAACCAATGCCGCCACTGCTTCTTCTGTGACAGCACCACTGGCAGCGACAGAAGAGGAGCCACCTGTCACTGTCATTCCCTCTATCGGCTTTACCTTGTTTTTGAGATCAACTAGAATACGTTGAGCTGTTTTCAATCCGATTCCTTTGACTGACGTCAGAGCTGTTTCGTTCTTATCTGCAATCACCCGGATCAATTCGGATGGTGACAGGGAAGAAAGGATCATCCGGGCAGTATTGGGACCGACTCCCGACACGGAAGTCAACATCAGAAACAGTTCGCGCTCATCTTTTCCTGCAAAGCCAAAAAGCAAATGGGCATCCTCACGTATCACTTCGTACACGTAAATCTTCCCGGTCGGTTTCCCATTATAAAAAGTATATGTATTCAAGGAGATATTCAGTTCATAACCGATTCCGGCACATTCCAAGATCATCCTGGCCGGTGTCAGTTCTACTATCTCTCCCTTGATATATTCTATCATGTATCTTACGTCTTTATGATTCGCACCTATTATAACGCAAAATTAGACAAAAGCGTATATCCGAACTATCTTTTTTGGTATTATTGTTTCCAAAACCCCGGCAACAAGATTGTCAGCACCGTAAAGATCTCCAAACGTCCGACCATCATCAGAAAAGACAAGAACCATTTCGATACCACCGGAACATCAGCATAGTTTCCGACCGGTCCCAGACTACCAAGTCCCGGTCCAACGTTACTGATCGAAGAGATAGTAGCCCCGATCGTCTCCTCAAATCCTACCCCATCGATCATCAGCACCATACAGCTGACAAATATTAAAGCAATATAGGCAAAAGCGAACGCCAATACCCGGTGGACGATATCACCAGAAACAGCATGCCCGTTCATTCGTACCGGAATAATGGCATGTGGATGCGTCTGCTTCTTAAACTCATTAAAGAGGTTCTTGGTCAAAATCACAAAACGGCCCATTTTCAAACCTCCACAAGTAGAGCCAGCACAACCACATACCACCATCAGAACTAGCGCTAACAGCCAGAAAAACGGTCCCCACGGAATATAATCGACCGTTGCAAACCCACATGTAGACACCAATGTCACGACCTGGAATACCGTTTGCCTAAAAGCTGTACCAAAATCGTCCACAATTCCTTTATACATGATCCAGACTGTCGATATTGCCGTAATAATCAGTACGAACCAGAAAAACCAGCGTGTTTCTTCATCCGCAAATAACTTCTTGGGCCTACCGTTAAAAAAGAAATATATCAAAGTAATATTGGTCGCACCGATAAACATAAAAATCGTAATTGTATATTCGATATAGGCAGAGTCCCAGTAAGCGATACTGGCATTTTTCGTGGAATAGCCACCTGTAGAAATACAAGTGAGCGCATGATTGACAGCGTCATACAAGTCCATTGGACCCGCCCATAAAAGACCAATAAGGATAATGGTCAGGAACAAATAAACTCCCCACAGGCGCTTGGCCACCTGGGTAACACGCGGACGGAAACGTTCGTGCGTGATACCCGGAGTCTCGGCATTGAACATCTGGGTAGCCCCACCTCCGATAATAGGCATCAGCGCTACGGTAAACACGATCATTCCAATACCGCCCTGCCATTGCGTAAGGCTCCGCCAAAACAATATCCCGTGCGGAAGAGCTTCGATATCGGTCAATATGGTAGAGCCTGTCGTCGTAAAACCAGACATCGTTTCGAAATAAGCATCCGTCACATTATCTATATAGCCACCTAAATAGAATGGTAACATCCCCAAAAGGGAGAAAAGAGCCCAAGTTAATGTAACAGTCAGCATCCCTTCCCTGCGCCCGGCCGTATGTTCATTGGCTCGTAGTCCGATCAGCATAAAAAGGACTCCCGTTCCGAACATGATACCACTCGACTGAAGAAGCGGATAGAAGTCATTTCCTTCATATAAGAAAGCGACTGCCGTTGCAGCCAGCATAAACAACGTCTCAAGGATGAACATCATCCCTAACATCTTAATTATAAAACGAATGTTCAGCATAATATGCTATTAACAATTGACACATTGAACAGAGAAAAGAGACAACCCAGAGTTGTCCATTGACAATTAATTAAAGTAGTCCTCCAATTTACGCATAGCCGTATCCAAACAGAACACCACAACGTGGTCATAAGCTTGGATATGTGTATCACCCTTGATCATCATAGGCTCACCGTCACGAATCAATCCGCCCAACGTCAAATCTTTCGGAAGATTCAGATCTTTTACCTGCTTACGGGTAATTTTCGAATCGGGACGGGCAACAAGTTCCGCCACATCTGCATTGGCAAAAGTTAAACACTTCACGTTCGACACGTCTGCATCCAACAGGAATTGGTAGATATGGCTGGCAGCAATCAGTTTCTTATTTATAACCCAGCCGATGTCC
>OGZZ01001622.1_pt1 | contig 16062 bp, 30 predicted proteins | sample 1577021 | NCBI WGS metagenome assembly OGZZ01 (sample SAMEA3541526, study PRJEB24748) | human gut metagenome | biome: human gut; feature: human-associated habitat; material: faeces | place: China | collected 2012
CCAAGAGCGACATATTCAATCAGTTGCCCAAAGCCGACCCTATGCCCGGCGCATTAAAAAGCTGCTTTTGGTCCACGGGCCGCCGCGCTTGGTTTTGATGCCGCGCCGGTTCAGATCCGCCGCAATATCCACAAAAGGCTCCCGGCAGGCCACCCGCGTGTAAATTTCCTGAACCACGGCAGCCTGCGCCTTATCCAGCACAATGCGGCCGTTCTCCCCTGCCTTGTACCCCAATGGCAGTGCGCCGTTGCTCAGGCACTTGCTGGCATTATCCATCATGCCGCGGGTGATGTCCTCTGCCATATTCTCGCTGTAGAACTGGTTGACGTTCATCATATTGCGCAACGCAAAGCGGCCGGCAGCGGTATCGTCAAAATCTTCCTCCGCGTAAAAGGTCCTTACGCCCCAGTCTTTCAGGCGGGCTTCATTGGTCATGGCCTGCAGCATATTGCGGCCCATACGGTTGGACTTCCACGCCAGCACGCAGTCAAAATAACCTTTTTCCGCATCCCGCAGCAGGCGCTGAAAGCTAGGGCGGCGGTCGGATTTGCCGCTGATGGCTTTATCCTCGTAAGTTTCCACCACATCCAGCCCCAGCCGCACGGCCAGTTCCCGGCAGGCTTTGACCTGCTGTTCAATGGATGCTTCCCGCTGGTTATGGGACGAATACCGGGCGTAAATCGCCGCCCGGCCATGGCGGGTATTTGGTTGCTTCTTTTTCATGGTATCACCTTTTGGGTTTGCAATCCTGCCCGCAAGGTGGTACAATATGGCTGTTGGTCGGTTGTTACCATATCACCTTATGGGGCAATCTGATTCGGAAACGCTCTCGGTGTTGGTAGCACCGGGGGCGTTTTTTGTGGTTATTGCGCCCTTTGAATTTATATTACGTAAAACACGTATATTCATATTGACAAATACGTATTTCACGTATATAATAGATATAGAACGGAGGGAAAGCAAAATGCCGATGACGCCCAGAGAAATGATAAAGCTGCTGGAAGCCAATGGCTTTGAATGTGTCAGCTCCAACGGCTCACACCGCAAGTACAGGAACCCGGCTACAGGCAAAACCACCATTGTTCCGTTCCACGCCAAAGACCTGAAACCGGGAACCGAAAAAAACATTTTGAAACAGGCGGGGATTCAAAAGTAATCCCCGCCCCCAAAGGGGGCTATTTTATGCGTTTGGTTTTTTATCCTGTTGTTTTCCATCCGGAAGAAGTCGGCTATTCCGTCACTGTGCCGGATATTGAAGGATGCTTTACCCAGGGCGATGATATGAGCGAAGCGGTCGCCATGGCGCAGGATGCCATTGGGCTAATGCTGGAGGATTGCAAAACGTATCCCAAGCCGAGCAACCCGGCGGACATCCACCTGGAACCCAACGAGTTTGTTGCCATGGTTCCGTTTGATGAAGCGGCCTACAAGAAGAAGCAGAAACCGGTAAAAAAGACTTTGAGCATTCCGGCCTGGCTGAACGAAGCCGCCGAAGAAGCGCATGTGAATTTTTCCGGCGTGTTACAAGAGGCGCTGAAAACAAAACTGAATATCGGCTGATTGCATCTCCACCGCCCTGCCGGGTTTGCCCGGCGGGGCTTTTTTTATTTTGCCGCAAACCTACCGGCGGCTTCAATCATTTTTACCCTTCTGGACTTCTTGGGCTTCGGCGCTTTGTTGTTTTACAAGCTCAACCATATTGACAAGTGGAAGAGATATTTTACCATTTGCAAAAATCATAGCTGTGATGGTTTCCAATTTTGCACGTGCAATACTATACAGCACCGAAGCACCGTTAAACCACAGCAGTTTTTCAAATTCTTCGTTGCTTTTCTCTTTACTTGCAGAGAATTCGCCCTCTACCACCACTTTATAGTCACAATACGCTTCGCTGTTGGATTCCACCTGCAATTTTCCGCTTACGGTGATTCTTATGCTGCCCAGTTTCTTTGTATCAGTATCATTGGCGTAGATATTACTAACGGCAACTTCCGCCTGATTTGTCAGGGTTGCATCTGCCCCAATGGAGATAATTCTATTATTAAACTCACACTCTGAAATATAGCTATGCTCCATTTCCAGCGGCGCATTTGTGTTTTGTGTTTGAATCATGCTGCACCCCCTTGAATCACTTCACAATTAAAAGCTGGCGTCTGTTTTACGTATGTTGTGGTTCTTTGGTCAAAAGCCCTTACTTTGGTTTTGCTGCTTACCACGTCAAGCGTGCGATATACGCGCGGCTCCAAATTTCCGCAAAATAGTGTCTCAAGCGATATCCCCAGCTTTGCACTAATCTCCGCCAACGTTTTTACAGAGAAATTATATTCCCCGCTTTCCCATTTGGAGACCATTGCCTGGGTAACGCCCATATGCTTGGCAAAATCAGCCTGCGTCATGTGATGGTCAACGCGCCATAACTCAATGGCAGCAGAAATAAGCGCCAACTGGTCATTCGCCGCTATTTCAGCAGGGGTCAGCACCGCTGAAAACAGCGCACTTAATTGGCTAGACGTCTTCATTTTACTCCCTCCGTTATTCATCTAATGGCCATTGTGCTTCAAATGTAGTTTTTCTTGTCTCGGCTATCCCAATTCCATGTTGGTAATCTGATTTGTTCTTTTCAAGGAACGGATAAAGCAGCACAATCTTTGAATCTTTGATATAAAAATAAAGAATCCTTGGATTTTTCTTTGTATTCGGATATCTGGCAGAATAGATATCATCTGTACCAGATAGCTTTTCGAACTCTTTTAAGCGTGTTGTTGCTTTTCCCTGTTTATCAAGCCTTTTCAAACTGCGCTGTAGCCATTTTACATATTGTTTTACTGGCTTTGGTGCTTCCGGTGAAAATACGCGGTCCTTTGGCAAGCCAAAAACATTTTTGCAAAATTCATCTACAAATATATCTGGGCCATAGATATTATCATAGCCGTCCATTTTGACAAGTTCCAGTTTGAACCACATCCTTTGCTATAATATAACCTATAAGTTATTAAAGTGCAAGGTCTTTCATAGATTTCACATTTTATATTTCTATGCATTGGCTGATTGCATCCCCACCGCCCTGCCAGGTTGCCCGGCAGGCTTTGACCTGCTGTTCAATGGATGCTTCCCGCTGGTTGTGCGAAGAATAGCGCGCATAGATCGCAGCCCGGCCATGGCGGGTATTTGGTTGCTTCTTTTTCATGGTATCACCTTTTGGGTTTGCAATCCTGCCCGCAAGGTGGTACAATACGATTGTCGGGTCGATTGTATCCACTTTTGTGGGCAAGCTGATCTATGAAAACGCTCTCGGTGTTGGCGCACCGGGGGCTTTTTTTATTTATACCGTTTTATTACTCTTACTCCGGTTGCATCGCCAACAAAGCGTTTGCAGATTGTCCTCGGTCGTCAAGCCCCCCTTGGATACCGGCACAATGTGGTCGATTTCCAGCAACAGGTGCGGCTCGTCCGCAGTAGATACGCCGCAGTGTCTGCAAGTATAGTGATCGCGTTCCTTGATATGTTGGCGCAGCTTGCTGGTCATAAGCGCCCGCTGACCGGCCACGCTCTTGCTGAACTTGATCTTCTCGGACAAATAGACAACAAAGCGGTTCAGATTGTCAATATCCATAACGATGTCGTAGGTCGTACCCGTATTTCCGCCCGCGCTGGTATACTTAAACTCATATTTCGGAAAGTACAGGGTGCTGAAGTCTACTTCCTCAAATCCGAGATTCTTTTCCAGCTTCTTCTGGCTGAACTTTTTGATGGCCCAAGGAATATCTGCAGAAATGCTCTCCAGAATTGCCGCCCGCTCAGCTTTTAAGGCAACCTTGCCATCTTCTGCTGCGGAGAAATCATTCAAAGCTGTTTCAAATTTTCCAAGGGTTTCCTCGTCAGCCTTGATACCGAAATATTTGCAGATGTACTTGAAAGGTTCTTTCCGTGCGTTATCGCAAACGGTGCGGGAACACTCGTAAATATAGGGTGCATAGACCCGCTTTTTCAGTGCATCACGTTTGACATTCCAGCGACTGTTGTCGTGATAGGCCGCCTCGCCGTAGTCGATACGGTTTACCACAAGGGCTGTGTTCTTCAGTTCCTCAATATGGTCGTTCAGATCGTTGCAGTCCCTAATGTGGTTCTGAATTTTTTCTTTTATGGCACTGAATTTTTCACCCTTAAAATAGATCACCGCGTAGATTTGATACACAAGCACAATCAAGGCCAGAATCAGCAATAACGGCCAAGCATAAACCAGCAGTATAAGAATGAGGAAAAATCCCAGGCATCCCGTTAAAGCATTCATAAAAACGGCTCCTTTTTATATTGTTTGATTAAAGTCTACTCCCCTGCACTCTGTCCAATAGTGCAGGGCCTTTTTTATATAATCTTCGTCAAAGCTGAAATACTCCGCCAGCTGCCATGGCTCAGTGAATCCACGGGCCATAGCCTGGCGCAGCTCAGACACCGGCAGGTACTTTTCAACCGAAGCCGCAAACGCCCTGTTTTCAGCCTGTTCTTTGATCTCGTATGGACTGTACGCCAAGTAGAACGCCCCACTCAGATAGTGCCCCGCCTCATGAGCTAGCACGGTCCGCTCTTTAGCAGTCGTCTTACAGCGCGAACGGTCAATGACCAGAAAATTATCCATAAAAGCAATGGCTGTGTTGGCTTTGAGCTTCAATTCGGCCACATCCACGCCAAGCCCCTGCAGGTCATTATACATTGCACCGACAGACGTGTTCATCCTGTTTAACCTCCGGTTTCTTTTCGTTTGTTCCGTTCTGCCTTCACGCGCATGGACGCCATAATGTCGTCAATGTCATCTTCCGTCAAATGATCTTTTACCTTGCCATAAAAGGCAATCAGCTGGTCCTGCATACTAACCTCTGTCTGGGCATCACTGATCAAATCGTCCACAGATACCCCGAAATACGCTGCTACTTTGGTAAGGGTATCGCCCGAAGGTGTAGCCCCGGTCTTTTTCCACTTGGTCACAGTTGAATTGCTCAGCCCAATTTCGTCTGCCGCACGGCTAAGACTTATGCCTTTGCTTTTGCAAAGAGCAGCATACATGTCATAAAACACAATTTCCGACGCTCCTTTTTGTACAGAGCGCTCAAAACTAACCAAATTCAGATTTTATGCTTGACTTTCTAACTAAATTCAGATATTATAGTGACACAGATTGAATCTAGTAAGGCATAGAAAGCCCCACAGTCTGTTGGCTTTGGAAAGATTTTTGCGCTGATATTTGTTGGCGCTTTTATCTTATCGCAAAATCTAACCAAAGTCAAGTTTTAGTAGAAAGAGAGGTTAGATTTGTATGCCTGCACAATGGACGGGCGAACTTGTTGGACGAATGCACAACGCGGGCGTTACCGCAAAGCAGTTGGCGGCCGAAATGGGAAAGAACCCCAAGTATGTTTCCCAGGTATTGAATGGTCACTATTCGCCCAAAAAGGCCGAAGCCGAGTTCAATAAAGCTTTCAAGAGACTTATATCCCCCAACCCATAAACCCATTCTACCACAACCCCTGTCCCATAGTTCGGACTTTGAACCGGAAGGGCTGGATTTTTTAGGAGGTTTTATGGACAAACTTGCCCTTACGTTAAAGATACTCATTACAGAGCAGAAAATCACTTTTCTTGACAATACCTGTCATATCTGTGAAAAAATCGAACGCTGGCTTATGCAGCATCGCTAAAAAGGAGGTATCCTATTGACCCCTTCCTCTCTCCCCGCCACCATCAAAATCACCACCACCGCGGAGCCGGATCCCTATGCTACCGAGCGGCTGGCGGCGGCAACGCTGGATTTTTACCACCGCTTTATGCAGCGTCCCGATGCCAAGGAGCTACTGGAACGCAAAAAGGCCGAGCTACGCGCCCGCGGCGTGCGGCTAAACTGAAAGGAGTACCAATCATGCCCCAAACAAAAACAGCCGCCCCGGTGCTGCAACACCGGAACGGCCAGACGAAAAATTTCATCACTTGTATTCTACCCCACCTTGCCCGCGTTTGCAAGGTCTGCGCCAATTTTGCTTTGCTTGGCTGCGGGCTGGGCGCGCTGTGCGCCGTGGCCGCCCTGGCCCAGGGCGGCGGGGCGGCTGCAATGGCAGGGCTGGCTGGCTGCCTGCTGGGCGGGTGGGCTGCGCTTAAAGTACATTACCTGGAGTAACCGATGGAAAAGTTTTTATTTTATTGCCTTTGCGGCACGGCGTGGTACCTTTGCCTGTGGGCGATCCACCACGCGCTGCTGGCACTGGTGGTTGGGGCTTGAACCCCCCCACCCCGGCAGAAAGGACCCCCGAATGGAAAACGCTAAACCAAATATTATCCCGCGGCGCGGCATGACCCCGTTGGAACGCAGCTGGGCTGCAGCCCTGTGCGCAAATGGGGACGCTGTTGCCAACATGGGCACGGATGCCCTGCGATTGATGGCGACCAAAAAACTGCAGGACGTAACCAGCGCCGGCATTATGGAGAGCACTCACAAGCTGGCGCGCGCCTGCCGGATCATTGACGTCTCGACCGCCAGCACCCCGGCGGCCCAGAAAGCCGCCGACGCCTATGCGCTGGAAGCTGCCCTGTACGCCGTAGCATATGAAGCTGCACGCCTTGTGCGGTCTGACATGTGGCCGCTTGTGGCCATGCGGCTGGACGCGGCGCAGGAAGTGGGCACAAGAACGTCTGACCTGCACATCCGCCAGCCGTTGGGCAAGCTGATTATGCGCCGCCACCCGCTGGCCGTGCGCGGATCGACCGCCCAGAACCTTGTGGACGAGCTGCTGTACGCCGCGGTAAAGCGCGGCAGGCGGCAGCAGGACTGGGCAAGCGCGCTGGAAGCCGCTGTGGCCTGCGGCTGCATGATGGACGCCGTATTAAGCTACCCGCCCAGATGGGAGGACACCAACCAATGGAAACAAGAGAACTGACCGACATGACTGCCGTGCTGCGGTCTATCAATGACGGAAATCCCAGCAATGCCGAACGCTGGGTAACCCTGACGCAGCGCGTGATCCGCGCCGAATATCGCGCCAATGCGGCAGAGCGCGCCGCCGCCCGCAAGGATTGGGAAAAGCAGAACGCCGAAGATGATGCCTGGATGGCCCGCTGCCGCGCCGAAGAAGCCAAGCTGGCAGCAAAAGAAGCGCAGGAAACCGCAAGCCTTTGGCGATGGACTACTGTGGCCATGGCCATTGCACTGGCACTGGCTGTGGCATTTGGCACACACCAGGCGAATGAGGCCGCCCGCTGGCGGTACGAAGCCCAGGGAATGGGGCAAACGGAGATTGTTACCCCGCAGAATCAGAACACGGCGGTGCAGCCATGACGGTGCTGGAATGGCTGCAGGAGCTGGAAGAGGAAGAGCGGATCGTCAAGGTGGGCTGCGTGGACAACACCCTGCGGGGCCTGCGCCGCTGCACCGCCAGAATGGCCGCCGCCAGCTACCTGCACTGGGCCTGCCCGGAATACCTTGCGCCGCAGATCGGGCTTGCATTTGAGTGCAGAAGCCCGGCGGTCAACAACGAGAAATTCTGCGAGCGCTGCGCGGCGGCGTTTTTGTCCGCGCAGATGCCGAACACAGGGAGGGCGAAAAAGCCATGGACGCACCAATGACACCGCGGGAGGCCGTGGCCTGGCTGTTGGAAAACACCGCTGCCACCCGCAAAACCTACTGCATTATACTGCGCAGCACCAACGGCGTACACAACCCCGGCACGCGTGGCATGCTGATCTGCCAGGCGGCAGAGCTGGCAGGCCGCCTGCACGCTTACCGGGAAAGCCTGCACCACATGATGCAGGCCGGAATGATACCAGCGGACCTGCTGGACGATGTGAAGGAAGTGCTGAAATAATGATCTGCTATCTTATTACTGCCGGGGTTGTGGCCCTGGGGCTGCTGGCCACCTGGACCAGCGGCCGGGATGTGGGCTACCGCAATGCCATGCGGGATGCGGAACGGCTGCACGATGATGATGCTGTATTCCGCCCCGGAAAAGGCGGCCGCCAATGACGGTGGAGGAACGCGCGGCCCTGATTGACCGGCTGGCCCCGCTGATCATTGAGGAGCGCCGCAAGGCCGCAGAGCAGAACCCCAAGCGCCCGCCCTGGTACATGATGAACATTGCCCACCCCGTGATGGGCTGGCTGTACAACCAGTACCTGGCCAAGCTGGGCGAGGTAAGTCCGCCCGGCGATGCCTGCCGCACCCGGTTTGAGCTATCCATATTGCACCCGGCTGTGCTGAAACAGCTGGCCGAGCACTACAAGATCCAATAACCCCGCCCCGGCGGGGCAGATATGCCGCCAAAGCTGCACGAGGCCGCGGCGGCCCCTGAATCCTCCCACAGTTGCTGCGTGGGCAAGTACGGCAACACCACTGTGCAGGTAATGCACAACGCCCGGCACCGGCCACTACTCACGGCTTGTGCCCGGCGGCCGCCTGTTAGCTTTTCAGCCCGGCTTTTTCCACCGGGTGCCAGGCCCCTGCGTGCAGATTGCCAAGCGCCGCGGGTGCGCCTGGGCAGGCGGGTTTTTATGGTGCGTGTGCAGCACCGGCATGGCCCAAGCAACCCATGCCGCCCGGATCAACACCGGGACGCGCCACCAAAGAATGGGAGGTTGAATGATACCAATGACAATTTTTGATTCCAACTGCCTTTATGCCATCAAGTGTCTGGCCCTTGTGTTTGTCGCTGCCCCCTGCGTACTCTTTGCCGGCGGAATGCTGATTTGCCTGCTGATGTGGTGCGGGCTGCACATCACCCGCGCCATGCACCTGCGGCGGCTGGGCCTGCCGCGGTGCGGGCGCTGCCGCTACTGGGCCACCGTGCAGTGCCCGCTGTATGGCCGCAACACACCAAGCGACTTTTGCAGCCGCGGCGAAAGGTGGGGTGACTGATGGAACGAAGCTGTAAAAACTGCCAACAGCGCCGCGTAGGCTGCCATGCCAACTGCGAGTGCTACAAGGCCGACTGCGCCCAGGATGCCAAGCGCCGGGCCTATGAGAAACAGTTTGCGTATCTGGACAGCATGCCGCAAACCGCCACCGCCTTAAAAAAGACCCTTGCGCCCCGGCGGGTGGGCGGCCAACAGTAAAACAGAAAGGATGAAATCAATGACAAGGAAAAAGTGCATCAAGATGATCATGGGAACGATGGGGCTGCCGCAGCCGCGGGAGGCTGAAAAAGTTTTCCGAGCAACGCGGGAATGGATGTACGGTGAAACCGGGCCATGGCCGAGCAATCAGGAAGTACTGATGGCTATTCTGAGCACAATGGTAAAAGGCGTGGATATTGGCATGCCGTTTACAACTTGCTTTCTGGCAAAAGTCCGCCTGCTTATCATCAGGGCAAAACTCAAGCGCATCCACGACCGCCTGATGGGCGGCCCTGCAAAAGAAACCCAAGCGTGAACCAAAGCCGCAGCCCTTAAACCAGGGCGGCGGCTTTCGCAAAACCGGGCACAGCTTACCTATTATATAGAGCATGTGGCTGCGCAGCCGCAGCGAGCTGCCGCCAAACGGTCCGAAGGGGGGGCCGTGTGGGCGGCTTGTATAGGGGCTATTTCAAGGTCCATTCTCCCCCAAAGAAAGAAAAGAGGTGAACAGCATGAAATCTGCCAGAAAGCAATACATCCGAGAGCAGAAAACAATCTGCGGTGATAGCTATGCCGAGGTAGATTTTTGCTGGATCACTGAGCGGGAACACCGGGCAGGCCCCCGCGGAAAAAAGCAATTTGCCAGCAGCCTTGCCCAGCAAAAGCGTAACCGGGAACGATCGGCGCGGCTGCTGGTACAGCTGCTGAACACAAATTTCGACCAGCGAGGTTTTGCCATTACCCTGACCTACGAAGATATGTGGCTGCCGGATGACGATGAAGCGGCCTGGAAGGACGTGTACAACTACCTGAAACGGGTGCGCCGATGGATGACCCGGCAGAACTGGCAGGATGCTGCGCCCATCAAGTGGGTGTGCGTGACGGAGAACCAGGAAGCTGACCCGGCCAACGGCCTGAAAGAAGTGCGATACCATCACCACATGGTGCTGCAGGTGGATGGCCTGACCGCGGAACACCGCGCCGCCCTGCGTGACGCGCTGGAAGATCTGTGGTGCACCGGCCGCAGCCGGGAGCCGCTGGGGACCGTAAACGCCGACCGCCTGCAGCCTGAACATGACAGCTTGGAAGGGCTGGCCAAATACATGCTGAAATACCCCCGCCGCCGTAAAAGCTGGCACGCCAGCCGCGGTTTGAAGCGCCCCACCTATCCCCGCCCCAATGATACCCACTGGACCCCGCGCAAACTGGCCGATGCCTGCACCATGCGCGTGGACGATGCTGATTATTGGGAGCGGCGCTACCCCGGTTACAGGTTTTTGGGGGCTGTGCCCAGCTATAACGAGGAGCGGGCCGAATGGCGGCTATACATCAAGCTGCGCCGGAAACGCAGGTAATGCAATGTTATCCATTCCCCGGCGGGATGGCAGATCTTCCGGCCGGAGATAAAACTTTTTGATGAAATACGGAGGAGAAACACGATGGAACCTAAAATTTCTGGAAAGAAATGCAGCGGCTGTGCAAGCAGCGCGGCGGTACATGCGATGACAGTGAATGCGGGTATAACTGCCCGCTGTGCGCACTGCCCTGCTGCGAGGACCGCAAAACCATGGCAAGCATAACGGCTGCCGATTTTGCCGAAATGTATGCCGCCGTTGAAAAGTGAAGCAATGCCAACCCGGCCAAGACCCGCCAGAGTGAGTTTTTGAAATCTTACCCGGACGCGAAAATCAACGCTTATACGGGTGCGATTACGATACTCCCTTGCGAGATTGACGGGAAGATGACCGGTGAACGCTGCGAAAAAGTACACGCGATGTGCGAACGAATGCGATGCTTGCGCATGGGACTATTGGACGGAGGAAACCGAATGAAAAAGATAACATTTGACGCTCACACCAGCCGGTGCCAGACCGCTGATACAGAAGAACACACCTGCCCGGAGTGCGGCTGTTGCTGTGACTATGGCCGTTCCTGCTGCCGTCTTAATAGCGGAGGCAACGACGACCACCCCGGCGGGTGCAAACTGTCCAAAACCCTGACCCCGGCGGAATTGCATCAGCTGCGGCGGCTGCAAACCGAGCGCCGCCCGGAGGCCTGCCTTGGCTGCGGGTTGGAACATGAGTGCAGCCTGCACGGGTGTGCAGTTCTGCGCAAGGCGTACAAGATACTGGGAGGTAAAGTGTGTGAGCGTGCTTGAATCGAATTTTGATAGCGCGGTCGCTGCGTTGGTGCTGGTTTTTGTGGCCGCACCTTTCATCATGCTTTGCGGCGCGGTGATAACGTGCATTTGTGCATACATCGGCCGCCGCCTTGCTGACACGCTGCGCCTGCACCGGATGGCTCTGCCGCGGTGCAGCCAATGCCGCCACTATGGCACAACGCAGTGCCCGTTGTGCGGGCAGGCTGACCCGGATGACTTCTGTTCTCACGGTGAAAGGCGGGATACATGATGATACAGATACTGCTTTCCATCCTGACCTGCACCGTGGGCATTTTTGTGCTGTCTGTGCTGCTGGCAGCAGCCTATACCGCCGGGGTAGCCGCCGGGAAAGCTGCTGCACATGCGGACGATGACGCAGAAGACCAAAAGATTTGCATGCCGCACACACATGGCGGTGATCCTGACACCTGAATGCAAAGATAGCCATATTCTGAACCAAGGGAGGTATACACACGTGGGGAAAAGCAAACGCTTGCCGAATGACATCATATTGGCTGCGCTGCAGCTGGTGCGCGGCCAGGCCAGGCGCAAGGCCGAGTATAAGCGCCAGGTGGATGAGATCATCCTGCGCAGCGGCACAAATTTTGTGGATACCACAACCCGCAGCGGAACGCCCGTGCGCGTATACCTGCCGTGCGCCAACGGCAGCGCCAGCGACATCACCGCCGACAAGGCCGAGGCGATCCAGCAGCTTGAGACACAGCGGGATGTGCAGATCATGCGGGCCATTGATGCCGCCGCGGATGAGATTGGGGCCGACATCCAGAGCGCCACAGTACGGGCTGCGCTGCAAAAGGCTATTGCACTCAACTGCAATGACTGCCGTATCTGGACGTTTGAGCGCCTGAATCTTCCGGGAATCAGCAGGCGGGAATTTTACCGCCGCCGCAGAAAATACCTGGAAAATGTGGCCCAGCGTGTGGGTTTGGGCTAAAAGTTGGCACTGTGCAAGATTTTTTAGCGCTAGAATTGATATCATAGAATATTGAGAGGACAGCCCACCGGCTGCCCTCTTTTGTTTTGGAGTGTAACATGGCAGATAAAAAGCCCTGCAAACAGCAGGAACCCCCCTGCACGCACTGCATTTGGCGTATGTGCAACAGCGAACGGGTGATCTGTTCCCTACCGCGTTGCGTAAATCCTACGCAGTGTAAACGCCAAAAATATAAACTTGGCCCCGGCGGATGTTGGACTTACCAGCGGCCACTGAAAAGGCCCCGGCATAAGCTGTCGCAGGAAGGCAACCCTCATGACTAACCCCCGGTATGCCAATGGAGCGCTGCGCAGGAAACACCGGGCGCGGCTGAAAGCCATGGGCGCGCCGTGCGGAATCTGCGGCGGACGCCTTGGCCCGATCCATTACGACGAACCATCTGATGCCGCGCACCCGCTCAGCTTTGTGGTGGATGAGATACGCCCCGTTGCCCGCTGGCGCGAGTTCGGGTACGCATCCCCGCGGGCTGCGGCTGAAGATTGGGACAACTTACAGGCTGCGCATTACTGGTGCAACGCGCAGAAAGGCTGCAAGCTTTCGCCCGCAAAACCCAATTCGGCGCAGCACACCCGCACACAAAGGCCTCCTGCAGACGGCAGCTGGTGAGGGGTGGGGAGGGTCCCCCGCCCCGGCCGGCGGGCGACCCCAAGCCGTCCAGCGCCGATTTACCCCCGCAAAAAATAATTTGATGGGGGTGGTATCAAAACAGGAAGGAGAAGCAAAAAGTGGCAGCAGATACTTCTAATCGCGCGCGCGCGGAGATCGCGAAAAGGTCTGCCGCAGAGCGCAGAAAACTGGCTAAATTTTTGGCCAAAAACGGATTGAATGACGAAAAAATCAAGTCGCTTGACCCGGTGATTTTGAATGTTTCGTGGATGAAATCCAAGCTGGACGATGCCAGGGAAGCCATCGGCGAGGAAGGCATCACGGTGGAATATGACAACGGCGGTGGGCAGTCGGGCGTGAGAGAGAACCCGGCCTTCCGGGCTTATGAGGCATTGTGGAAAACGTACCTGTCTGGATTGGATATGCTGATTAAGCTCCTACCTGTGGAGGTGCCGCAAGAGCAAATATCCGACATTAAGCCGACAAGCGTACTCACTCTGGTGCAGAATCGGAGAAAACAGGACGCATGACCGGCGCACAGATTCCAAGATACCGCATCGAGCCGGAGCGCGTTACGACCGACGGTGCGGACGCCGCAGCGCTGATGGCCGCCTACGGCAATGCGCTGGATGAATGGCAGCAGCTGGTGCTGGACTGCTGGCTGGGTCGGGATGCATCCGGGCGGTACACCGTGACCTCCGCAGGGCTGGCCGTGCCCCGGCAGAACGGGAAAAACGTGTGTCTGGAGGGCCGGGAGTTCTTTGGAATGGTCATCAACGGTGAGAAGATCCTGCACACCGCCCATCAGGTGCGCACGGCAAAAAAGAGCTTTAACCGGCTGGCCCGGATGTTTACCGACAAGCGGCACCCGGAGGTGCTGGAACTGGTGAAAAACATCCGCTACACCAACGGCGAGGAGTGCATCGAGCTTCTGAATGGCGGGAGCATTGAGTTCTCGGCCCGATCCCGGCAGGCGGCCCGCGGTTTTGACGGCATCTCGCTGGTGGTCTATGACGAGGCACAGGAACTGACGGACGACCAAGTGGAGGCAATCATGGCCACGCTGGCCGCATCGGCCACCGGCACCAGACAGCTGATCTATACCGGCACGCCGCCCTATCCGGGCTGTCCTGGCGACGTATTCCGCCGCCGCCGGACGGCCTGTCTTGGCGCACCGGGCGCGCACGATGCCTGGCACGAATGGTCAGTGGAGGGAGAGCAGGTTGACAAGATCGACCTAGAAGATCGCGCGGTCTGGTATCAGACTAACCCGGCCATGGGCATTCGGCTCAGCGAGGAGTTTGCGGCGGAGGAGTGCCGGAGCATGAGCGCCGACGGCTTTGCCAGAGAACGCCTGGGCTGGTGGAGCCCCGTTCTGACGGAGCAGAGCGACAAGGCGCTGGATGCCCGGGCCTGGGCGGCCTGCGCCAGCGAGGCGGAAAAGCCGGAGGGCAAGACCGCTTACGGTGTCAAGTTTGCCGCGGATGGTTCTGCTGTCTGCCTGTGCGGCGCGGTGATCCCGAAAGATGGCCCGGCCCGCGTCTCGCTGATCGAACAGCAGCCCACCGGCCGCGGCCTGGCCTGGCTGGTGGACTGGCTGAACGAACGCTATGACCGCGCAAGCTGTGTGGTGATTGATGGCCGCAACGGGGTGGACGTACTGGTGGAGCGCATCCGTCCCACCTGGAAAGCCAAAAGCGCCGTGCTCCGCCCCTCTGCCAGGGACGTAATCGCATCGGTGGGGCTGTTTACCACCACCGTGAACGAGCGCGGCCTGACCTGGTACAAGCCGCAGCAGGCCCTTGCCGAAAGCGCCGTTACTAGCACCAAGCGTCCCATCAGCGGCGGGTATGGCTTTGGCGGCGACAACAGCCTGCCGGTGGAAGCCTGTGCCCTGGCCCTTTGGGGCGCAAAAACCTGCAAACGAGACCCGACACGCAAGATGCGCATCGGCTAAAAGGAGCAAAGATGACCGACCTGCATTTTGGCATCATCACAGGGCTGACCCTGGAGGAAAACCGGCAGCTGGCAACGCTGGCCGAGGTGTTCAACTACCACCAGCCCTACAATGAGACCAAAGACAAATACTACGAGGGGCACATCACCCTGAACGATGTAAACATCGGCATTGCGCTGCCCGACGGCATCAAAAAGCTGGCGGTCGGCTGCAACTGGGGCCAGAAAACCGTGGATGTGCTGGCTGCGCGCAGCATGTTTGACGGTTTTGTAGGCAAAAACACCGAAGCCCTGACCCAGCTGGTGGCCGATAACCGGCTGATTGCTGAATACAGCAAGGCCTGCCGGGATGAGTTGAAATACGGATGCGTGTTCGCCACGCTGTACGCCGACGATGCCATCGGCTGCCGCATCCGGTTCCACAGCCCCGCCACAGCGGCGGCTTTGTGGAGCGGCGAAAAAGGGCGCATCGACTGCGGGCTTGCCATCATTGACACCGTGCCGGATGAGCAATTTGAGGGGCGCTGGGTGCCGCACCTGGTCAACCTGTACACCGACGACGCCGTTATTGTGCTGGAACGCGTGCAGGGCCAATGGACGGCCACACGCCACGCCAACCGCATGGGCCGCCCGCTGATGGAGCCGCTGATCTGGAACGCCACCAGCGACAAGCCGTTTGGCCGTTCCCGGCTGAAAAAGGCCATCCGCGCACTGATCGACGACTATGTCCGCATTGTTGCGAACGCCACTGTGGCGCTGGAGTTCGACACCACACCGCAAAAGTATCTGCTGGGCGTGACCGATGAGCAGTACGATGTCCTCATGAACGACAAGTTCAAGACCTACGTAGGCAGCCTGCTGACGGCCACCAGCAACCCCGAGACCGGCGAGAACCCGGAGTTCGGCCAGCTGGCCCAGGGCAGCCTGGCACCCCATGTGGAAAAAATGCGGATGACCGCCACCCAGTTTGCCGCCGCCACCGGCCTGACCGTGACCGATGTGGGCGTGATCAATGATGCCAACCCAACCAGCAGCGATGCGATCCTGGCCCAGAGCCAGACCCTGGTGCTGATGGCCCAGCAGCTGAACACCGGCAACGGTGATGCGCTGCGCACCATTGCCCAGATGGCCCAGGCCATTGCCCGCAGCGTGACGCTGGATGAATTGACCGAGGAGGAGCGGGACGTTATGGCTCACTTCAAGAACCCGGCGATGCCCAGTGTAGCCGTGACCG
>OGZZ01001624.1_pt1 | contig 16044 bp, 8 predicted proteins | sample 1577021 | NCBI WGS metagenome assembly OGZZ01 (sample SAMEA3541526, study PRJEB24748) | human gut metagenome | biome: human gut; feature: human-associated habitat; material: faeces | place: China | collected 2012
CCTTGTCGGTCAGTTCGAGCGCCTTGCCGTCCTTGTCCAGCACGGTCAGGCTTTCGAGGGTGTAGCCCTTGTCGGGGGTTGCCGTGATGGTCACAGTGTCGCCCTTGGACGCGGACTCGGGAGAAACGGTCACGGTGCCGTGCTTTACATCATCTACAGATACCGAATAGCCAGGTGCGGAGACGCTTCCGCCGCCTCCTCCACCGCCACCGCCGCCGCCGGAGGACGAACGTCTGGTAAAGGTTGCTTCGGCAACGGCACTGCCATTCATGTCTGCCTTGACCGCAATCGCCTTGATCGTGGTGGTAGAGGTCAGGCTGATCGCACCGCTGTAAATCGTGCCGGTGCTGGTCGGCGTTGTGCCATCCGTTGTGTAATAAATGGACGCACCGGGTGTTGCGCAGTAAATCTCCACCATCTGCGTACCACGGAAGCTGGTCGCGCCGTCCGGCTTGAATACCGGCGCTGCAACGGTCAGCTTGGGAGCGGTCTGCGTGCTGCTGGTCACCGCACTTGCCTTCTGCGTATCGGTTTCCGGGATTCGCACATAGCCGGTATATTCCGTGTTCGGCGCACAGTCCGTCTTGGTGTTGACTGCGGAATACTGTTTCCCGTCGAAGCTGTACTCCGCGTTTTTCACCTCCGGAATGGTCGCTGTGAACGTCTTTTGGTCATCATTGAGTGCAAAACCAAGGGTAAATGCAGCCGGAGCCGCAGGACCGTCTGCCTTTTCGACCACCTTGGTAACAGCAGTCATCGAACCGAGTTCCTTACTGCTCTTTACCATCGCGGTGATGGTCTGGCCGATATCGTCCGCAGTCAGCGTGTACTTGTCGGTATCGGTTGCGATCGGGACGTCTTCACCGCTGCGATACCACTTATAGGTCAAGGTGCCGGTGTTATTCGTACCGGTCAGCGTTGCCGCCAGCTCCTGTCCAAACTTCGCAGCACCGTTGATCTCGAGCGTTCCGGTGAGCGCCGTGCCCTTCTGCAGCTGCAGGGTTTTGCTTTCCTCATCATAGATTACGGCGTAACCCGCCATATCCGAGTGGAAAAAGCGGCTGTTATCCGTGTCGCAGGCTTCGGACAGGGTATACGATGCTTTGTCGGTCTCCAAAGGAGATATGGTAATGCCGATGTTAGTGTCGGGTGCCATATTTTTATCCAGAACAGCAGTAGAGGAAACATAACCGCTCGTCCGCTGGAATGCAAAGCAGAAGTTTCCCTTTGCATTGCCGGTTATCTTGCCGCCGGACAAGGCAGTTGCCGGTGTTTTATTCGTCATCCATACGCCATAGCCGCTGTTGCCGGTAATTTCGCCGCCGCTGATGGTAAGGTCGCTCCAAATCACATCTACGCCATGCGCCACATTTCCATTTCCGACAGCGGTGTTATTGCAGATTTTGCCGCCGTAAATGTTAACCTTATTGCCAGTTGCATCAATCGCGGCGGTATTGTGCTGACCTGTATACGGTGTCATTTGGTTGCCGCTGATTTCACCGCCGTACATATTAAATACACCCGGAACACTCGTTTCTCCATAGTACAGTCCACTGGTGCTGGAGCTGTCTACATCAATAACCGACTGTGCATTTGTCGTACAGTTCGTAATCTTACCGCCGTACATATTAAATGTACCGCCATACAGCTTTACTGCGCCCGGATAGGCAGTGTTATCCGGTACCTTGCTGCTGCCGCCGCCGCTGATCTCGCCGCCAAAGAGATTGAGCGTGCTGTTCCGCAGGCATTGGAACAGAGACGAATACGTTTTCCCGCCATCCGAAATCTGAACGATCCTGCCGGTTTGTCCCTTCGAGCAGTCGCAGATAGAGAAGCTGGCGCCTTCCTCCAGATAAATACGACGAAGGCCTGATAGTCCGGTCGTCCGAGGCCTGTATTTCAGCGTATGACCGTTCAGGCAGATCTTCACGTCTCCGGTGACGACGATCTTTCTTGAATAGGCACTATTGGCAAGGATCGTATCTTTGGTCAGGTAATAGTTTCCCGGCTCTATCCATTCTTCGTCTCCGTGAGTCTCTGTATGGATATACTCGACCGGTGTCCAGGCTATATTTTCGTGATTTTCTGTATGATCCGGAGCCGTGCAGTCTGCACCGTCTCCGCATATCGGATGAATGCCGCCCTGGTGTTTGGCGCTTTCACGCACGAAAAAGAGCTGTTCTCCGTTATACCACGCGCTCCAGGGGTTTCCATGGTCGTATTTTGCTCCGCTGGGTGGCGGGAAATGACCGGCATCCTCCTTGCTCATCGTACCGATGCAGTGGAAAACCATATCGGGGGATTCCATTCCAGCAAAGTTGATCTGATAGGTCGTATTTTCAGCTAAGCCGCCTTCTCCTACATCAATACCGTCGATATCTAAGTGAACCAAGTAGATATCGCCAAGGATCGGTGCACCGGAAAGGCACATACGGCCATACCTATACAAAGCAACATCGCTGCCATTCTTGGCTGTGTTTTCGGTGATTTTTCCGCCGTACATATTGAAGATAGAACCTTTATCTTCAACGCAGACACCGCCGCCATAGGAATACCAACTTGAAATACTCTGATTGCCGGAAATCTCACCGCCATACATATTGAAAGTACACTCGCGCCTTACCCGAACGCCGCCGCCATAAGCATTCGAATCAGTATTAGTACCTTTATGGCTGTTTCCGGTAATTTTACCGCCGTACATATTGAAGATTGCTTTACTTCCACTTACATTTACACCACTGCGGGTAGAACCGGTGATTTTACCGGTCTGTTTTTTCGAGCAGTCACAAAGCGTGAAAGTTGTATCGCTTGTGATTGTAACACCGCCGTTCGTCGTGCTGTCCTTTGCCTCCAGAAAAGTGATGGTATGGCCATTCAGACACAGTACGATACTGTTGTGACACATCCAATACTCATCAATAACAACATCAGCCGTTAAATAGTAGTGTCCGTTCGCTGTTGTTTTCGACAGCTCACTTTCACTGCTGATCGGCAGCCAGTCCGTGATAACCTCGTGGCTGGCATGATTCGGGTCTGTGCAGGCGTCCCCGCTGCCGCAAATCGGATGAGCGTGTTCTGCGACAGCAGCCTGAACGTCAACAGCATCCGCATCACTATCCAGAGCGTTAACATCCGCATCATCGCTGCTCGCCACAGCGTCGTTCTCAACAACTGTGTCTTTAACGATGACATTCTCGACGACAGCGTCATTGTCAGTCGTGTTTTCGATATTCTCAGTATCAGCTTTCTCAACGATAGTGTTCCGGAGCGCATCTTCACTGCCGTCCGGCTCCTCCGCCAGCGCTGCCACCGGCAGCATGCTCAGGCACAGCAGCACAGACAGTCCTGCGCTCAGTCCCCGCCGCCGTATCGTTCGCTTTTTACTCATACTGTTTTCCTCCTTTTCTGTGGTGTTCCTGCTCCGCCATGGACAGAAGCTCGTCGTGGCTCAGCTCCACGTCGCAGAAGCGGACAAAAATGCCGTTCGTCACCGCGCTGTTCCAGATCTGCGGGTCGGCAAGAGACCGGAATCGGAACTTGTCCAGATACGGCTCCATGTCCAGCAGGAGCCTGCTCCCGGAGACGAAATCGACCTGAAGCACATGACCGCCGAGCGGACGGACGGCCTCGATGTATTTCCGCTCCATCTGCCCTCCCCTCCTTTCTCAGAATGCAGATAAAAAGGTTCCACCGTATCTGTAGGATACAGCGGAACCTGAAAAATAACCATTAACAACTTGTTAGTTTGTGCGCCGCGCGCGGAACAGAGAAAACGGATACGGGAGAGCCGCCGTGCAGAAAAATACACGTTCTGCGGCTTTTCTGCATCGTTTCCTTCCAGTTTATTCCCTGAATACGCTCCGCTCCGGTGCTATAATTGGGAAATACACAGTATATTTCATGCTGAGAAAGGAATGATATGGATATGAAAAGACGTATTTTATCCTGTTTTCTGGCATTCTGCATGATCTTCGCCCTGCTTCCGGCACCGGCGCAGGCAGCAGGGAACGCAGAAAACGCGACGCCGACCATCACGGCCACCGTGCAGCATGCGGAGACCGGACAGATCACCGCGCAGATCGAGGCTTACATGACCGATCCGGCCAACAAGACCCGGACGGTCAAGCCCTGCGACATCATTTTTCTGATCGAGCAGTCAAAATTCATGAATACGCAGAACGGCTCGGCCAGTTCCGGCGACGAGCGCGCGGAAATCCTGGGCGCCATAGACCGCCTGCTGGACGGGATGCCGCAGCCGACCACCGGCGGCGAGCACCGCATTGCGATCGCGGGCTACGGCCGCATCAACAACCCCGGCCGCAGCGACGGCTATGATGCCGCGCTCTACCCTGGCACGCTGCCGAGCAGTAATGACAGCCTGAACACCGGCTATTATACCAAAGACGGCTTTCATTCGAAGAAATACTGGACGGAATGCGACAGTCAAGATGAAGCGTCCCTGCCGAAGCTGCCGTCGGGCTATCTGCCAGATCCAGATCCAGATGGTAAAGATGGCTATGACGATGTGTTCCTGTCGGTCAGCGACGCCAAGCAGGTCATCGACGCCGGTGAAATGGTGCCGTGGTACGCCGGTGCGGCGCGCATGGACGCCGGTCTGACCATCACGGAGCAGCTTGCCAAGATCGCCAAGGCGCACAAGGAGCACAAGGCAGCTGGTGAGGATCGAAATCTGATCGTCTGCATCGCCGCCAGCTCGCTCCCCTACCAGAACAACGGCACTTATCAGCAGCTGCGCCCGAAGGCGGCGATCGCGGCGGCGAACACGCTCAAGGAAATCTATGGCGCGACCATTTTCGGTCTGGGCGATTTCAACAAGCTGAACCTGGAAAACAGTGAGTCTCTGAACGACGCCGACAAGCAGCGAGACTTCTTCAACTCCACCATGGCGTCCATCTGCGGCAATGCGTCTACAAGCGGCGCGGACTATTTCAAGGGACTCAGTCAGGTGCACGACATCGACGAGGCGCTCAACGAGCTGATGACCAAAATCGACGCAAATGTCGGCGAGGGCGCAGCCGAGAAGCTGAGCATTGATGTAGACAGATTCACCGAGGGCGCGGACAGGAGCTACAGCTGGAGCCAGCTGAAGGACGGCCACCATATCCTGGCCGCCGGCAGCATCCGCGAGGTCGCGTCGGTGGATTATTACCGCTTCACCGGCTATGACGACAACGGAACGCCGCTGTTCGAGTCGACGCCCTCCCGCCATACCGAACAGAGCCTTGCGGACATCGGCCGCGGCAACGCCATCCAGACCTCTCTGAACATTCTGCCGATTCCGCCGCAGGCGCAGGCAGACGAGACGATCAAGGGCGCGAATTACGGCGAGAAGGTCGTCATCACCATCACCGACCCGGTCTGCATCGACTATGACTGGATCGGGCGCTGGCGGCCGGACCTTGTTGCTCCGCCCAAACACGAGCACGCCGCGCGCGGAACGACGCACAAGCCTGCCGCGCCGACGCAGAACGCAGTGGCCGGGAAGGACCTGAACCTGAAATTCGACGGCTGGTACCGCCTGTGGGACGAGACGATCGACCAGGGAAAGTCAACGTGGACATACGACGGAAAGACCTACGTCAAATACACCGGGACCGTGTTCCCGGCGTTCGGCAGCGACCTCAAGCTGTACGGCCGCTGGCTGCCCGAGATTCAGGTCTCGTTTCACTGGGCCGGCTCGGTCATCCCGGTGGACGGGGACGGCAATAAAATTGCGGCGCCGTCCGCGCTGAGCCTTTCGCTTGACGGAAACGGAACCTATCGCTATAAGGCGACTGCGCCGACGGCGGACGGCTTCGAGTTCGACGGCTGGTACAAAGATTCCGCCTGCACGCAGAAATTCGAAGAGGGCGGCGAGGTTCTGACCGCAAACACCGACCTTTACGGCCGCTGGACGAGGCTCACGCAGACCGTGACCTTCAAGGTGCAGAACGGCAAATGGTCGAACGGCACGAGCGAGGACAGGAATGTTCCCGTCGCGCTGCGCAACGGCTTCGGAACGCTGTCTGAGAATGACGTGCCGACGGGTATGATTCCGGACGACGGATACCAGGCTCCCGGCGCGTGGGACAGCCGCCCGAACACGAACACCGACGGCATCAGTGAGACGGGAAACTATGTCTATACCTATACCTTCCCTCAGAAGGACGAATGCACGGTAACTTATCACTGGGTGAGCACGGAGAACCCGGATTCCGCCGTCCTCCCGCCGCAGGAGACAGTGCCCGAGGGTACGCCTTCTTATACGGTCGCAACGGTTGCCTCAGTAGAGGGCTGGAAGTTCTCGGGCTGGTATACTAACGAGGCCTGCGATGGCACTTCCGTAACCACGGTAACGTGCAGCGCAGGTCAGAATATCGACCTCTACGGCAAATGGACACATGGTGCTAACTGTACCGTAAAGTTTGGCGCGAATTATAAAGGGATGCCCGAACGCGGCTCCCTGAATGTGGGCGATCAGACCGTTTCTGAATATAAGGTTCCGGTTTCCTACGGCTCTACCCTGCAAAATGCAGTCAAAAGCCTGCCGACACCGGTTTCCGGTTCGGAAAATCAATGGTTTTTCAAGGGCTGGGACCTGGAGGAGGATGGTTCGGAAAAGATCTTCTATACCGATCTGGAAGTTCTGAATATGCCTGTACGCTCCGATCTGATCTTCGTCGCCCAGTGGTGGCCGATCGTGACGTTCGACGCCAACGGCGGCGCATGGAGCAGCGGCGAGACCATCGAGACCATGCACTATGTGAAAATTCAGACGGATACCAAGAAGGTTGCGGCGGAAAGTACGCCGGTCAGAAACGGCTATACCTTCCTCGGCTGGTATACGGCGGCCGACGGCGGCGATCGGGCGAATTTTGAAAAAGAGGTGTACGGCCCCACAACCCTGTATGCACACTGGGCAAAAAATGCCGCCGTCACGTTCCGCATCGTCAACGGCACATGGTCGGGCGGCGCAGCAGAGGACAAGACCGTAACGGTCGTGCTCTATCCGCAGGCGGACGGCACCGCGAGCGGCACGCTGGACGCAAGCTATGTACCGCAGATCATGCTCCCGGCGCCGGGATACGAAAATACCGCCGGCGGCTGGGAACAGACGCCGAACACCGACCCGAACGGCATTACCGGAGATGTGACCTATGTCTACCGGTTCGGCAGCACCGGCGGCGGCAGCTCTTCCGGCCACTCGACCCGCTATACGCTGCACTACGAGTCGAACGGCGGCACGGCTTACAAGGATGAGCGCTGTTCCTCCGGCACGAAGGTGACGCTCGGCAAGACCCCGACCCGCGAGAGCTATACCTTTACCGGCTGGTATGCCGACAAGGCGCTGACGCAGAAGATCACGACCGTGACGATGAACAGCGACAAGACGGTCTATGCAGGCTGGGAGGCGACCGGTGTGCCGGACAAGCTCAACGGCGACGACCATTTCGCCTACGTCATCGGCTATCCGGACGGAAAGGTGCACCCGGAGGGCAATATCAGCCGTGCGGAAACAGCGACGATCTTCTTCAGACTGCTCAAATCCGACATTCGCGACGGAAATCTGACCGCCGACAACGAATTTTCCGATGTTTCGGACGGCCAGTGGCACAACAAGGCGGTTTCCACGATGGCGAAGCTCGGCATCGTCAAGGGCCGCCGTGCGGACCGCTTTGACCCTGATGCCTCGATCACTCGTGCGGAATTTGCGGCGATCTGCGCGCGCTTCAACACCAAACCGGTCGAGAACAGCGGCAGCTTCTCCGACATTTCCGGTCACTGGGCGGAAAACGAGATCGAGAGAGCGGCGGCGTTCGGCTGGATTTCGGGCTACCCGGACGGCACGTTCCGCCCCGACGCCCGCATCACCCGCGCTGAGGCCATGACCATGATCAACCGCGTACTCTGCCGTATGCCGCAGAGCGAAAGCGACCTGCTGGACAGCATGGTAACGTGGCCGGACAACAAGCCGTCCGACTGGCACTACCTTGCTGTGCAGGAGGCCACGAACAGCCATGACTTCAACCGTCAGGGCGAAGTCGGCGAAAGCTGGACGAAGCTGACGAGCGTCCCCGACTGGACGCGGTATCAATAAATAGAAAGTTGCAGAGTTATAACGTTGTAAAGTTATAACTCTGCAACTTTTTAGCTTTACAGCGTTTTGAGAAGCGTGCGGCCGCCACGGAGCGACGCTCTGGAAGCAGCGCGAAGTGACCCCCCGGATTTAACACGCAGGCAAAGCACCGAAAGGCAGGCCGCGAACAGGGCTTTCCCCGGTGTCATATCTTTCAATAATTCAAAAAGTTATACTCCCCATATATCTCTGCGTCTGTAAAATCCGGAAATCCGGCAAGATACTCTGGATGCCTGTCCAGATATGCCACTACCCAAGGCTGGAGAAACCAATCAAATAGTATAATAAAAACCGCAGGATGACTTCTCAAAGAATGCCATCCTGCGGTTTTACTCTATTTACAGAACAATTTCCTGTTTTCTATGCTCTAATAGGAGCATCAAAGAACGAATACCGGCTGCTTAATCAAATTTATTATAATTGATGAAAAAGAGGATATCCCGGCAATACCTGCTATCCCTGATACCTTATTCTTTCTACCAGCGTTTCCTTTTTCAGATTACTGCTTAAAACACAGGAAAGCACAATTTGTAGAATACCAACCAGAAGAATCATAACAAGAATCGGGATAAGAGGAACGTGATAAACGTTCATTCCAAAAATCCCATTATGCTTCGCATAGGAAAACAGTGCATAGCCAAGGGGCAGACCGGCAGCAAGTGCGACGCAGATGGTGCCAACCGTAAAAATCAAGCCCTGTATTTGTAAGCTCAGATTCAACTGCTTATTGGTCATGCCTACCGCTTGCAGCACACCGTATTCCTGCTTCTTCGTGGTGATATTGATGATCATGGTGTTTGCCAGATTCATAAACCCAATGAGACCGACAATTGCCATGAACAGATAGCAGCCAAGCTTCATCATACGGCTTGCGTATTCTGCGGTTTGCAATTCTGCGTGATAGGTGTTCAGCTTGATATGAGAAGTATCGGAGAGCAGGTCATTCAGGCTTTGCTCTACAGATGCCACATCTTTTTTAGCACAATCCACCCACAGGTATCCATAAGATGTCCCTTTCGGATTTACAGAGCGGTATACTTCTTCCGGAATGACCAGATAAGTGTCCGCGCTTACAAAGGAGCCTGCGATTTTTCCATGATAGGTATAGGTTCCGCTTCCGTTATCAAAGTTGAATGTAATCGGTGCACCCGCAGAATACCCGTCAGCTTCCATCCACATGGACCAGCCAAAGAAAACATCCCCGTTTTTGACAGCCTGTGCATAGTCCATGGAACCGATATCGCCATCCCCGCGCATCATTTCAAAATCCTCTTGATTTACGATTGCAACCGGAAATTTTGTTCCGTTCAGATCTGCAGAGACGATTTCTCTCGTCAGTACATCCGTTACACCGGGGATGGATTTGATTTCTTTAATCAAAGAATCATTCAGTGGGTTGTTCTGTAGGATTGTGTCCAGATTATTCTCCGAATAGGCTTCATCATAATTCTGGGAATAATCCAGCTGCAACTCAAATTGTCCATGGTTGATTGCAATCCGCGCCTCGTGCTCCGTGTCAATATTCCCAACATAATTAGAGATAATTACAAACAATACACAGGAAAGCCCCATGGTAAGAATCGTAGCAATGGTTCTTTTCGGATTGCCTGTCACATTTGCCATTGCCATGGAGAAAACGGTGACATCTTTTCTGCCTTTTCGTCTGCCCTGTTTTTGCGTTTTGGAGCCGTCAAGATACCGTGTCGCTTCGATGGGTGAAATCCGGGAAACAATTTTCATGGGTTTGCGCAGAGCCAAAACGACCGTAAGAAACGATACAAAAATGCAGATGAGCATAATTGTCAGTGAAAACAGAGGCACCTGATGGTTCTTGATTCCGGACGATACCAGATTTCCCTGCTCCACCAGCCAGTTGAAGCTGACTTTTGCAATCAGGAAACCAAACAGCAGCCCCAGCGGTATCGAAGGAACCGCCAGAAGAATGCCCTCACGAAAGATCAACTGCTTCATCTGCTTTCTGGTTGCACCCAGCGCCTTGATTTTTCCGTACTCCTGAACCTTCTGGGCGATCCCGACCTGGAAGATATTATAAATGACCACAACGGAAAACAGCACGATTCCGAGGATCAGGGTTCCACAAACCACAATCATTTCATAGCTCGGCTGCAATACCCACTGCAGGTAGAGGTCATTGATGATCACGTTTTTCTGGTCAATGCCGCAGGAATCCGCGATTTCTTTTATAACAGGCGCAACATTATTCATAGATACATTTGCAGAATCGCTCAAGGTAAAATAGATATTATATTGCCTGTCACCCTCCGCAACACGCTCATTATAAAAATCCTGCGAACCGAATACAACATAGGAAGCCTCGATGGTATATTCATCCCGGTCATATAAAATCCCGCTGACAGTAAATTCCACCGGTGCGTATTCCGACTGCATGCCGGAACGGTACTCCAATGTTACGGTGTCTCCGACCTTTACATCATGGTATCCCACTGCATCAAAGAAAGCGCGTCCTGCGGCAATTTCCTGCGCCTTTTCCGGATAGGTACCTTCCTTCAACACATATTCCTGATTATAGGGAAGCATTTTCCTGACCGTTTCATCCGCACTGACAAAGCCGCCATTTTCATTTCCTTTCAGGATGCCCTCCGTACACATGATGCCGATATCAGATATCTCAGCTCTGCGTTCCACTTCTTTTAATTGCGTACCATCTGCGGCGATAAACAGGCCGTAGTTGCTTCCGTATGAGCTTGCAGCCTGATCCTTCTGTAAGAGGATCAGTCCATTTCCAATTGTACTGATAATGACCAGAAGCATGGTAGTCAGGCAAATCGCCGTCATAATGAGGACACTTCTTGTCCGATTTCTTTTGTCGTTGCTGAATGCAATTTTGCTGATCGTCCTCAATTGAAATCCACCACCTGTCCATCCTCGATGACTAAAATACGGTCAGCAACCTGCGCGATCTCATCATCATGGGTAATCATGACAATCGTCTGTCCATATTTTTTTGCGCTCATTTTCAGCAGCGCGATCACCTCGTCACTTGTCTTGGAATCAAGATTTCCGGTTGGCTCGTCCGCAAGCAAAATCTCCGGTCTGTTTACCAAGGCTCTTGCAATCGCAACGCGCTGCTGCTGTCCTCCGGAGAGGGTATTCGGAAGATTATGAATCCGGTGTTCAAGACCCAGTGTGGTGATAATATCATTGACATAAGATTTGTCCACTTTTTTCCCGTCAAGCCCCAACGGAAGAACGATATTTTCCCATACATTGATGGAGGATACCAGATTGAATGCCTGAAATACAAATCCGATCTTTCTTCTCCGGAAAACGGCAAGCTGATCCTCCTTCATGGAATACAGGTCCTTGTCAGACAAGATCACGCTGCCGCTGGTTGGTGTATCCAGCCCGCCCAGCATATGCAGCAGGGTACTTTTTCCGGAGCCGGATTTTCCGACAATGGCGACAAATTCTCCCTGCCCAATCTGGATATTCACATGATTGACGGCTTTGACCTGATTTTCCCCCGTCCCATAAAATTTGCAAAGCTGATTCGTTTCTAATATCACGCCCACTCCAATGGCCTCCTTTTCTTATTTACCAGCATTGTATCAAAGGAACCTTTCATTTCACTTTCAAAAAGAGAGCAGAAGTCTTACAGATTTGAAAGACTTCTGCTCATCATCTCTACGAAAGTCCATTCTCCGGCAGCTGAATCAAAAAGGTACTTCCTTTTCTGACTTTGCCGGAGGCTACCGTGATTGTCCCACCATGCTGCTCAATAATCTGTCTGGACAGATACAGACCGATGCCAGTTCCGCTCTTTTCGCGGACTTCCGGCGCAGTCCCTCTGTAAAACCGCTGGAATATTTTATGGTATTCACTCTGCGGGATTCCGATTCCCTGATCCTCGATCTCAATTCTCACAAAGCCGGTTCTTTTTTGTAGACGGATCGTGATTTTTGAATGTTCTGGGCTGTATTTGATGGCATTGTCCAAAACGTTAATGATTGCTTCTCCAAGCCAACGTTTATCCTGCATGAGCGCACAATGCTCCAGTGATTCGTTGCAGTCGAAAATAAGTTCTATCCCTTTCTCCGCTGCCTTTGGATACGTTCGGTTTACTGCGGAGATGATCGTATCCATAATGGGAAGTGTTTTCTGATCAAGCTGAATCAAACCTGTCTCCAGTTTGGATATTTCCAGCAGAGACTGCAACAATGTTTCCAATCCGTCCAATGCACTCCGGCAGCGGATGCGAAATTCCTGTTGCTCCGTCTCACTCAGATTGTTCCGCAGCAATATGCTAAAGCAGGTATCCAAGGCTGCAACCGGGGTTTTCAGCTGATGGGAAATGTCGGATACCATTTCCTTTGTGCTTTCCTTCTCCGCTCTGGCTTGCTCTTGCAGCAGCTGGATATGATGTCCGATTGCTTCAAGCTGAAATTTCAGTCTTTCCTGCCCGACATGATCTTCTGTGTCCGGCACTGCCTCAAAGTGATTTTCCCGAAATGCAATCAGGATTTGCTCTAGTTGCTCCAATCGTTTCCGACTTTCTTTCGCCTCAGCTTTCTTCCGGTAAAACAGGAACGTTAGCAAAGACAGACATAGCACTGCACTTGTACAGCCGGTTATCATGATATTCTGCCGGAAGCGCACATAAAACGAAGTCCCTTTGTTTTCCCAGTACCCGTATTGCTCTAATAATTGCTTGCCTTGTTCATTGGCTTGATGGTCGTTTCCTTTCAGCCATCCTGCGGCAACATCCATGCCGGTGGTCTCTGCGCCCGCCGCAACTTCTGTCAGGATATCTATTTTACATTGATAATCTTGATAATATAAATAGGTGGTAAAGCAGTTCAATACCGCAAAAAAGAGTAGAACCGGCAGCACCAGTGACAAGGTATCAACCCACTTTTTACGATGTCGTTTCGTCACTGACTTACCTCCTGATCCCATATATACCCAAGCCCGCGGATGTTTTTAATATAGACCGGAGCCGCCGGATCCTCTTCGATTTTCTCCCGAAGCCTTCTGATGTTCACAGCTACCGTATTTTCATCCATAAAATCACCATCCAGATCAAACACGTTTTCTAACAGCTGTGTTTTTGAAAGAATCTGTTTCGGGTTCTGAAGAAAAAAGGACAGCATTTTCAGTTCATTCTTCGTAAGGCTTATTTCTCTTTCCTTTACGAACGCCCTCATCTCTCCGGGGATAAATACGATATCCTTTGAATGAATTTTTGGAGTTCCGGGTTCATTCTTTCTGCGGCGGAAATGAGCCTCGATTTTCAGAAGAAGTACAGAAAGGCTGAACGGTTTCGTCATATAATCGTCAGTGCCGGCAAGAAATCCTGTTTTTATGTCATCCGGAAGCTGCTTTGCAGTATGCATCAAGATAGGGATATCATTTTTACAATCGCGCAGAAGCTTTGTGAATGTAAACCCGTCTGTTCCGGGGAGCATAATGTCAAGAATGATGAGTGCAATATTGTTTGTCTCCATAATATGTAGTGCCTCATCGGCTGTTTCCGTGCAGATTGGAGTGTACCCGGCGGCCAGAAGAATTGTTTTTAAATAGCGTCGTATGTTTTTGTCATCATCAATAATCAAAATTTGTAGCATAGAAAAGCCTCCAATTCAACTGATATAAATTTTTCAGTGATGTTATCCCCTCTTTCAGTCTATGAGAGAGTTTAGCACAAAAATTCATTTAAAAATCTATTTTCACAAACTTTTCACTTTTGGACATGCAAAAGTTTAATTTGAGTTTAGATTCATTTTCTTTAATAAGACTTGGAAGAAAATGTAGGAGGTTTGTGATGATTTCAGTAAAACATTTAACAAAATGTTACGGTGAATTTACCGCAGTAGACGATTTGTCCTTTGAAATCGATGAGGGGCATGTCTATGGTTTTCTGGGACCTAATGGTGCCGGAAAGTCTACAACTATGAATATCATTCCCGGCTGTCTGTCAGCGACATCCGGTCAGGTCACGATTGATGGTCATGATATTTTTGAGGAGCCGAAAGAAGCCAAGAGAGCAATCGGATATTTACCGGAGATTCCACCGCTTTATACGAATGAGACACCAGAGGAATATCTTAAGTTTGTTGCAGAAGCGAAAGGATTAAAAGGAAAAGAAATGGATCGTCAGATCGAGGGGGTCATTTCCCAAACGAGAATCCAGAATGTGAGAAAACGTCTGATTTCCAAGTTGTCGAAGGGGTACAGACAGAGAGTTGGGATTGCCCAGGCACTTCTTGGAAATCCGAAAGTTATTATTTTAGATGAGCCTACCGTAGGATTGGATCCGATTCAGATTATTGAGATCCGTGATCTGATCAAGCAGTTGGGAAAAAATCATACAGTTATTTTAAGTTCCCATATTTTATCAGAGGTGCAGGCAATCTGTGAAAAAGTGTTGATTATTTCTGGTGGGAAATTAATTGCATTTGATGAACCGGAACATTTGGAGAAGTCGCTGGCAGGTTCTAACGAAATCTTGTTTACAACAGAGGCAACGCGGGAAGAAGTAGAGGAAGTGAAGTCTTTACTTGGTGAAATTACAGAGGTGTCTTACCGTGAGACGCAAGACGGACTTTTAAGTGTGACAATGAAGACAGATTCTGATGATATCCGTGGAATCAGCCGTAAGCTTTCTATGGAATTTGCAAAGAGAGAAAAAGCGCTTTACGAGCTGACCTCCAAGAAAGCAAATTTGGAAGATATCTTCCTGGAGCTGACAGAAGCTGCTGACCCGGCAGATGTTCCTGAAAAAGATAGTGAACAGGTGAAAGCAGATCTTCGGGATATGGAAATCAGTGGTCTGGAAGAAATCGGCGGTCTTGAGAAAGACGAGACTGACGAGGAAGAATACAGGAATAAAAAGAAACAGGAAGAGGAGGAGAAAACAGAATGAAAGCAGTATTAAAACATGAGCTGTCCGGTTATTTTCATTCTCTGACGGCCTATGTATTCGGAGCATTTCTTCTTGTATTCGTAGGAATCGGATCTATGCTCTACAATATCCAGCAGGCAGTTGCGAACTTTGAATATGTGCTTGGATTTATCAGCCTTATATTTGTCGGATTAGTGCCGATCCTGACTATGAGAGTTCTGGCAGAAGAGCGAAAACAGAGAACAGACCAACTTCTTTATTCGCTGCCGATTACAACGACAGATATTATCCTTGGAAAATATCTTGCGCTTTTAGTTGTATTTTTAATTCCACTAGTAATTGTTGCTTTTTATCCACTAATCTTTGCAAAGTTTGGAGATGTCTATCTTTTGACATCGTATGGAAGCTTGATTGCATTTTTCATTATGGGTGCAGCACTTATTGCGATAGGAATGTTTATTTCTTCGTTGACAGAGAATCTTGGAATGGCAGCAGGTATCTGTGTGGCAGTTGTATTGTTCAATTATTACAGTGTCAGTTTGGCGGATTACATTTCCAGCAGTGTGATAGGTTCCATTATCGCACTTGTTGTATTGATTTTGATTGTCGGCCTGATTATTAAGATCCTGACGAAAAACGATGCGGTTGCGTCAGGTGTTGGCGCAGTTTTATTGATTGCAGTTGCTGTGATTTATTTTGTAAAGAAAAGTGTGGTCGAAGGACTGCTTCCGAATATTATGAAGACATTGTCCTTGTTTGAACGGTTTTATACATTTGTAAATGGAGTGTTTGATATGACAGCTATTGTATTTTATCTGTCTGTCATTGTATTCTTCTTGTTCCTCTGTGTTCAGTCACTTGAGAAAAGGAGGTACAACTAATGAAGAACAAAACAGCTTTAAAAGGCGGTACTTATTCTATTGTATTGACAACAATTGTGCTTGCAATTCTGGTCGTGGTAAATATATTTGCCCAGGCACTGCCGTCTTCTGCAACCCAGTATGATATCAGTTCCACGAAACTT
>OGZZ01001628.1_pt1 | contig 16004 bp, 9 predicted proteins | sample 1577021 | NCBI WGS metagenome assembly OGZZ01 (sample SAMEA3541526, study PRJEB24748) | human gut metagenome | biome: human gut; feature: human-associated habitat; material: faeces | place: China | collected 2012
CGGTAAAAGAAAAGGCACAGCAGGCAGGGGCATTCGTCATGCGCCACAAGAAGGGTTTCCTGATGGCAGGGGTTTTGTTCCTCATTACCTGTATGCTGATGAATACCATGTCCTCCTGCTCCATGATGGCGCAGAGCATCGGTTCCGTTCTCTCCGGCACCACCTATCCGTCGGATGACCCGGAAATGCTGGCGGTGGAGGCAGATTATGCAGCCAGAGAAGCCCAGTTGCAGGAGGAAATCGACAACATTGAAAGCAGTCACCCAGGGTATGACGAGTATCGCTATGACCTTGGTATGATCGGCCATGACCCTCATGAGCTGGCAGCATTTCTCTCTGCCGTCTTGCAAGGCTACACCCGGCAGAGCGCTCAGGCAGAGCTGGCGCGTGTGTTTGCAGCACAGTATCAGCTGACGCTTACTGAGGAAGTGGAGATTCGCTACCGCACGGAGACCTCCACCGACCCGGAGACCGGCGAGACCACCTCAGAAGAAGTCCCCTATGAGTATTACATTTTGAATGTGAAACTCACCAGCAAGCCCATTTCCGCTGTGGTGTCGGAACTTCTGACCCCGGAGCAGATGAAAATGTATCAGGTTTACCGGCAGACCATGGGCAATAAGCCGCTGTTGTTTGGCGGTGGTTCCCCTGACATGAGCAATTCCGAGGACTTGACCGGTGTACAGTTTGTAAATGGAACCCGTCCCGGAAATCCGCAGTTGGTGGAGCTGGCCAAGCGTCAGGTCGGCAATGTGGGCGGCTATCCTTATTGGAGCTGGTATGGCTTTGACAGCCGCGTGGAGTGGTGCGCCTGCTTTGTATCCTGGTGTTATAACCAGGCTGGAAAAAGTGAGCCGCGCTTTGCAGGCTGTGAGTGGCAGGGCGTTCCGTGGTTCCAGTCTCATGGACAATGGGGTGCAAGAGGCTATAACAATCTGGCTCCCGGAGATGCAATTTTCTTTGATTGGGATTTGGATGGGACAGCAGACCATGTGGGTATCGTGATCGGTACGGATGGCAGCCGTGTTTATACCGTGGAGGGAAATTCCGGCGATGCCTGCAAGATCAAAAGTTATGACCTGAATTATCAAAGCATTAAGGGCTACGGCCTGATGAACTGGTAACAGAGATTTTTAAGAAGGAGTGATAGACGATGGCAAAGAACAAAATTGAGCGCATTGACCAGGAGATTACAAAGGTCCGCGAGAAGATCGCAGAGTATCAGGAAAAGCTCAAGGCGCTGGAAGCACAGAAAACCGAGGCAGAAAATCTGGAGATCGTCCAGATGGTGCGCGCCCTGCGTATGACCCCGACCCAGTTGAGCGCCATGCTGTCCGGTGGCACAGTTCCCGGCAGTTTGGCTGATGACAATAACGAACAGGAGGAAAACAGCTATGAGGAATAAACGATTGCTCCGAACACTTTCCGCCCTTTGCCTGACGCTGGTTCTGGCATCGGGCTTTACCGTTCCCGCTTTTGCCCAGGGCGCAGCGCCGCCCCCGGCAGAGGATACCACCAATGACAGCAATGTGGTGGTGGAAGAAACGGAAAAAGCACCTCCGCTGACCCCGGATGGCAACGCCGCTCTGGTGGATGATTTTGGTGGCAACAAGCAGCTCATTACCGTTACCACCAAGGCAGGCAACTATTTTTATATCCTGATCGACAGGGCCAACGAGGATAAAAAGACTGCTGTTCACTTTCTGAACCAGGTGGATGAAGCGGACCTGATGGCGCTGATGGAAGATGGAAAACCCAAAGAGGAGCCGCCTGCTGTGTGCAGCTGCACCTTTGATATGAGCATTTTCTTCATAAGCGGAAGATAACTTGTTATCGCCGGAAACCACTTGCAGACCATAATACATTTCATACTGGTTCATCACTTTATAGCGAAAACGTCCACGGAAGAACAAAGACAAATCAAAGTCTTTATATCTGAACGTATTTCCCCAAGACAACTCCCACTTGGGAACACCTGTTCCATCCAGATAAACCTTATCCTGTTCATTACCATCGGCTCCCAACTTCGTTACTCCACCTTCTTCACCTTTTTCCCAAATCAGGATATTACCTGCATCATCGACACCTGCATAACGGAATCCATAAAAAGAACCTATCTCGATTCCGTCTTCTAGACGCTGAGCCGAACCAGGATTACCCGGAGAGGGGAATCCATCACCTTCTATATACCCCAACTGATACTTTTCGTTAGAGAATGATTTCAGTTTGGATTTTGTATAAGCCAAATTCAAATTTGTAGAATAAGAAAAATCTTTTGTTTGTACTGCATCCCAATTCACTTGGAACTCAAAACCTTTAGATGTAGTTGTACCCACATTTGCATAAATTTTATCATGCAGATACGGTGGCAAAGGAACAGGATATTCACCGATTACATCACGACCTTCACGAATGAATGCATCAAAGCTACCCGACAGACGAGAGTTAAATAAAGTATAATCAATACCTAAGTTGTAAGAAATCTGTTTTTCCCAAGCCAAATCATAATTTGGGTTATTACCTGGTCCATACCCCATGATAAATTTACCATAAGTATCACTATAGTACTGTCCGAATCCAGAATATTTGGCCTGTGCCGTATAACGGTCGAACCCGGAACGTCCGGTTACACCATACGAAAAACGAAGTTTTAAATCGTCAACGGCAGAACTGTTTTCAAACACCGGCAATTTGGACACACGCCAAGCAGCCGATGCTGCCGGGAAAAGTCCCCATTTATGATCTTCACCAAACTTAGAGTTACCTTCATGGCGTAAAGATCCTGTAAACAAGAATACGTCATTCCAGTTATAATTAATACGCCCCAAAAACGCGATTGTTTTTTCTTCTTCTTTATGGGATTCCATACCCAAGCGGCCATTCACTTTTTCGTACTCACCGCCTTGAAGATAGTTATATAAGAATGCATCGGAAGGAAAATCACGGTTCGATGCTGAGAACCATTCGTAATCGAATTGCTGATAGGAATAACCGCCCATAATTTTGAAATCATGTTCATCATTGATTTTGAACGAATAATTTCCCAACCATTCCAATGTCCAATCTGTCCAAGCTTCCTGCTTCAAGAGTGCATAACCATTATAATTTCCATTAATACAATCTTTATGTGTCTTGAACTTATACTGAGACTGTTTCTTGTTATGTCCTTGGCGACCAAGCTTTAATTCTGTATTCAGATTTTTCAGAATGTTCAGTTTCAAGTTCAAATCGATTGTGGAATATTCCTGTTTTGCACCATTCTCCTGCTCCGTCAAATTTTTGACAGGATTAAAGGAATAACTATTACCTTTGAATGCATCCATCTCATCCACACTGAACGTCGGATTCAACTGAACAGCCTGCTTGAACGAAGCATAATCCGTATAATCTTCGTCAGCTATACGATAAGAGAAATTACCGCCTACTTCCAACAACCCCTCCAAAGTCGTATGCTTAAAGTTTCCACGTAAACCGTATTCTTTACGATCAGAAGCGATATCCAATCCTTCCTTACCTTTAAAGTTAGCAGACATACGGAAAATAGTTGTTTCGCTACCACCGGACAATGAAATATTGTGATTATGACCAAAATTATTTTTATTGATCAACTCATCATACCAATTGGTTCGATGCCCGTAATCAACAGCACCTGTAACCTTGTCCAAATAGGCTTCTGCATCCAAAACATCCGGTTTGCTTGCCACAAAATCATGTTCGACATAGCCATCATACGTAATGGTCGTCTTACCCGCCTTTCCCTGTTTGGTCGTTACTAAGATTACACCATTTGCACCACGAGAACCATAGATAGCTGCGGCAGAACCATCTTTCAATACGGTAATAGACTCGATATCCGACTGTGCCAAATTACGCAAATCTCCTCCCGGCATACCATCAATCACAATCAACGGACTGTTACCGGCCTTCAAAGAAGAAGCTCCACGCACTTGAATACTACCACTCGTATTCGGATCAGCAGCGGCAACACTATTAACCACGACTCCGGCTACTTTTCCATCCACCATCTGCATCGGATCATTCACGGCACCAGCCAAAAAATCTTTGCTACTTACACTCGTAACTGCCGTAGTCAAATCCTTCTTCACAGAAGAACCATAACCGACCACCACTACTTCCTGCAAGTTCTCAGTGTCTTCTTGCAATGTAATATTAAAGGTTGTCTGACCTTTTACCGGCACTTCCAATGTCTTAAAACCGATATAAGAGATTTGCAATACAGCATCATCCGGTACATTTTCAACAGTAAATGTACCGTTCACATCGGTAATGTTACCGATCGTTGTTCCTTTGACGATCACATTGGCACCAATAACAGGGTCTCCAAAATTATCGACCACAGTACCCGTCAAAGTCCGACCTTGTTGTATAACCATCACTTCACGATCCAATACCGGAACAGCAAATGCGGCATTAACAGAAAAAGCAGACATTAATAAGCATAAGGCTGAGGCCTTCACTATCCCATTTGGGGATAATAGCTTAGATTCATTCATCATTTTTTTGCTTTTAATTTAACATGAACACATTAAAATTCAGAAAATTGAAAGAACTATCTTCCAATCTATATTTTTTAATTTTATTTTTTGTAATTCAATGACAATATTAGCCGATCTTAACACAATTACAGTAACACAGGGCAGCAAAAAGAGTATCATATTCAACCTATGACCGATTATGACACTCTTTTGTACAATCAGGACACTACACAAAAAACAATAAAAGATTATTCCGCATTTGTAAAGTCTGTCGACAGATCAACCCCTGCATCCAAATGACACGCCAAACACTTGACATGTAATGACACTCCAAAATCGGAAAGACAAGAAAAACGACAATTCAAGACGAACCGATATTTCAACAGAAATAGAAATATGACCAAAAAGGGGGTATTGTCTACTTTATCCAATTTTTATTCGTAGTCTTTTTATATCGGATAAACCGAATTAAAGACTACGAATAAAAATCAGTTACATTTGGAAACAGCCCTATTGCATCCGTCGATACTCTCCCGGTGTAACTCCGTATTTGGCTGAAAACTCACGATAAAAATAGGACTTGTTGGAGATTCCGACCTGATAGATGATTTCTTGCACACTCAGGTTCGTCGTGACTAAAAGCCGGGCAGCATGCATCATGCGGTAGTCCTTGATAAAATCACTCGGTGTCAACAGTGAAATTTTTTTAAAACGACGATACAAAGCACGGGTATTCATGCCTAATTTGTCGGCTATAAGTTCAGGACGCAACGTATCCTGAGCAAGGTTTTCCTTAATTATAGCTGTCACGGAATCCATAAACTCCTTATCTTCCTGATGGATCAACTGGCCGCCGGACTGCTCATAAGCGCTTTCCGGAGAATAATAATAGTCTTTCAGTTCTTTTTTATTCGCCATCAATCTGTTCACAACGGAATGGAGCACTACGGATGAGAATGGCTTGGTCAGGTATACATCGGCACCCAGATCCAATCCTTCCGCCTGTTCGCTTTCCGAGACTTTTGCCGATACTACGATTAAAGGTATATGCCGGGTGAACTTATCAGACTTGATACGGCTGATCAACGCAAACCCATCCATACTCGGCATCATGATATCCGTAATAATCAAATCAGGAGTTTGCTGGTCCATCAAGGCCAAAGCCTCTTCTGCATTAAATGCCTCCCGAACGGCATATTCGGACGATAAAGTTTCCTTAATCAGCCAAACGATATCCCGGTTATCATCAACCACCAAGATAACCGGATTACCGATATTCCCAGTGGTTTCGGCAGTGGCTGCCGAAACCACTGGTTGTGCAACCGGAACCTCTTCATCGGCTTGTTCGTCTAAATCCATTTCCTCGACCTCTAGATAAGGCAACGTAACGATAAATCCGGCAGATTCCCCCTCCTTGCTTTCCACATTTATCTCACCACGAAGCAACTGGACCATACTATGGCAGATGAAAAGTCCTAATCCGTTTCTGGAAGTCATCTGAGTATAATTATTTCCATCCAAATCTCCTAAGATATGAAAACGATCAAAAATCGTTTTCAAGTCAGCTTCCGCTATCCCCTTACCCGTATTATATACCTTTATTATCAGAGACTCATTTTCTATCCGGACAGAAACATCAATCGTACCTTTCTGTTCCGTGTACTTGAATGCATTCGACACCAAATTGCGTATAATCTTTTTCAAACTGGGTACATCCGTATTCCAATAAACCGGTTTATCAACATCACTGAAGGTAAAATTGATCCCGTTCTGCTCCGCAACAGGTATAAACGATTCGCATTGCTTCCGGATCAAACTGCTTACGGACACCCGTTTGATCTGTATATGACTAAATCCGACCTCCTCGATCTTTCTGATATCCAAAATTTCCTGGATCAACTCATTCAGATTTGTGACATTCTCACCCAGGATACGGGCATACTTCTCCAATTTCCCATCAGCCAATCGGTCAGCGGATATCTTGATATAATCATTTACGCCATTAATCAAAGTCAAAGGCGTACAAAGCTCATGCGTGATGTTGGCAAAGAAATTCAACTTCGCTTCATATAGTTTTTCTTTTTGCTCTTCTCTGATTTTCCGGGCGACTTCGGCCTGTTTTTCCACAATCCGGCGGCGCAGCCAATACACGATACCCAAACATATGGTCGCCAGTACCAAACCATAGGCAATCATGGCCCAAGAACCGCGATACCAGGGAGGCAACACCCGTATATGCAAAAAATACTCCTTGGCATCCGAATCGAACACATCATTCTTGTAACGGACTTTCAAAACATAATTGCCATAAGGTAACTTCGTAAAAACAACCTCGTTATCTTTCTGCAGTTCGGTCCATGATGTATTATAGTTTTCCAATAAGTACGAATACTCATAGTTTTCCCCGTGTATATAGTCGGTCGCCACAAAAGAAATCGAAAATGTGGATATGTTGGGGGGAATGGTCACATATCCGGTTTTCTGATCCGTATAGTCATACAAACTATGCGTTTCATGCCCCATCTTCATTTCAAAAAAATGTAAGGCCGGCTTATAATTCTCCTGCCGGTCGTTTTGCGGATCTACCCATATCACCCCGTTAATCCCACCGAAGAACAGTTTTCCCGTGTAAGGGCACTTCCAATAAGCATCATCCGAGAATTCCGTCACATCCAGATCAGGACTTTCATAATTATGAAAAAAACGATTGTGAGGATTATATTTGGTAAGTCCCTTATTCGTACTCAGCCAAACACAGCCGTCAGAATCTTCCAGAATACCGTGAACCATATCATTCTTGATACCGTCGATCCTGCTATATTGGCGTACTTCCGCCGGGTTCCCAGAATGTAATTTCATCTGTGTCATACCAGAACTCGCCCCCAGATAAAAAGTAGAATCCTTGCTATAACACATACAAAGCACATCCCCTACCGCCCGGTTACCGGCATTATTCATCGGAATAAATTCGTATTTCTTAGTCAACAGATTAAAACGAACCAATCCATATCCCCCACGGCTCCCTAAATAAAGAAGAGAAGCCTCATCATCATAACTCATTGAATGGAACTCATTACAAATCTTTCCATCCTTTTCAAGGATAAAAGACTTTACATATTTAATCACAAGCTCCCCCCCTTTTCTACCAATAACAACTTCCAGCAAACCATCTCCGGTCGTTGCCATCCATAACGTCGAATCATTCACTTCACGGATGGCATGGACATATCTGATCTTTGTATCAACAAGACTTGCCATCGTATGGACTTTCTTGTCCACTAAGGAATAATATGACAACCCCGGTCCTTCTGTCCCGATCCACACCCAGGGATAATAGTTACTTTTACGGAAACAATAGACACGATCACTAGACAAGCCGCTCGATGTTGTGAAGTGTTTGACTTTCTCGGCTGGTATTTTTCCTTTTTCATAGGAATCATAATCTTCCACACGCACAAAACCATTTCCTTTAGTCCCGAACCAAATTGTTTTCTCATCCTCGGTATAGATCGAACGGACCGGATTCCGCACGACAATCGGCAAACTCTTGAGTTGAATCCCTGAAAATCGGTTATACTTGTCATAATACATCCGGACTCCCTGCCCGTCCGTCCCCACCCATAGGATATCCTGCTTCCGGTCAGGTAAAACACAAAATAGCCCGACATCATATAACATCCAGATAATTACAAGAAGTAGTACTTAGTGTCAAAACTAAAATACTGACTAGTTTACTTATTTGTTTTTTTAATAATTTCTTCATGTTATTCTAATTTATAAGTACCTATTTTAGAAATTAACTTGGATGCCGGCATTCACTACTCTTTGTACTGGGTATCCCAGTCCTCCGCCTCCCATTTCAGGATCCCATAGCTTAAACTTGCTAAATGTAAGCAAATTGGTACCGCTTAAATAGATACGTACCATATCAAGATGGATCTTCTGTGTCTTCTTTTTAGGGACAGTATAGCCTATTTCTGCTGATTTTAAACGTAAAAATGAACCATCACGCATAAACCATGTACTTGTTTGCATATTGTTTTCTACCGTTTTTTCAGATAATCGCGGCCAAAGGGCATAGATGTTTCTATTGTCTTCTGACCAATGATCATCGGCATAAGCTTTCAGTAATGCACGTTGTTTACCTAAAAATGGTGATGTGTCACTTGGATTGATCCAGAATGAGGAGCGGGCAGAGCCTTGAAAAAATACGGAAGCGTCAAAGCCCTTCCAACCGCATGATAATCCGAAACCATATATGATTTCCGGTACTACCGGATATCCGATGGGAACTTTGTCTAATTCAGTAATCTGTCCATCGTGATTGATATCTTTATATTTAATATCGCCTGCCATGGTCGAGACATCTCCACCGAAATTTTGTACAGGAGAGTTGGCTACATCATATTCGTCTACAAAAAGACGCTCAGCGACATATCCCCAAGTTTGTTGTAAAGAACGTCCTACATGAGATTGCCATGGCATATCTTCATAATTAGCCTCTTCATATACCTTGTACTCGCTTGTTGCATACGTGAAATTGCCACGTCCTGTCATCCAAAAGCCGTTAGAAAAGTACTGGTTATAGTCAACTGCTACTTCAAAGCCTTTGCCTGAAGCCTCACCTACATTTGCTCTTGTGGCAGCTTGTAATCCCATGCTTGACGGAACTGAAGCTCTGTCCATGAGAATATTAGTTCTATGTTCTGAAAAGAAATCAGCCTGTATTTCAAATTTATCCAATATACTTAATTCAATTCCTAAATTTGTTTTATAAGCCGTTTCCCAACCAATTTCTTCATTTTCATATCTGCTGATTGATACACCTGGGCGGGAATAAGCTCCTTCTGTCCCGAAATTCATCCCTTTACCACCATCATTAAGATTTACATTTGATAAATAAAAGAACCTATCTTGTTCACTACCAATCTGGTCATTACCAACTAAACCATAGGTTGCCTTAATTTTCACTTTAGGAAGAATTTTGCTTAAGCTACTGTTTTTGTAGAAGTTCTCATTCGAAATAAGATAACCTGCACCGACTGACGGGAAGAATCCCCAGCGATTTTTTTTAGCAAAACGTTCGGAGCCGTTGTATCCAAAATTAGCTTCGAACAAATATCTATTGTCATACGCATAGGTAAGACGTCCTGCTAGTCCCATATTGCGAAATGGGAGTGATGATTGTAAATCTCCTGCATTTCCTTCCAAGTAGTTACGCATTGTATAAACAAATAGTCCGGTTACGTCATGCTTTTTTGCAAAAGTGTGTGAGTAGTCTATAGCTGCTTCCATATACATTGCAGCATTTACGTTTTTTTGCCCTTCGCTATAGCCTAATGCTTCTGAACCTTCATTCAGAGATTCAAGTGTGTATGCATCATTATATTTGTCATAAACACCTATTGCATAATAATAAGGAGAATAGCTTCGTGATATATCGAAATATGTATAGCGGGTAGTATTGACCATAGCACGCATTGTAAGTCCTTCCAGCAGAAAATCCAGTTTCTGCTTCAGTTCTACTTGTGCCATAATATTGGAACTGGAATAATCTTTATATCCTTTTACCATTTCTGCATAAGGATTCAGATAATTTCCGTTTTCTGCATTTCCGAACAATATATTTTTGGTTTTTATATTCTTTTCATCCGGTTGGAATACTGCTGGGAAAAGTACAGGATTGGCCCACATCACCTTTTTATACAATTCGCTGCCACCGTCTATTGGTCCGGTATAGTCGTCAAAATTTCCAAGGAAACGCAGTGCGACTTCTGTGGTAGGAGTTAGATTAATATTGACGTTGGAACGTAAATTATAATTCATCAAATTGATGTTGTTATTGAAATTATTCTTTCCATCGACTTTCAAAACTCCATTATCTTGATTGACTGTTGCCGAGATATAGTAACGTGCTACTTTGCCACCACCACTTACGCTAAAGTTGAAACGTTCATTCAGTGTAAAGTCTTTAAAAAGTAGTTCACGCCAGTCGTTAGCCGGATAAACCATCGGATTTTTGCCTGCTATGGTATTGGCTATTTTAGATTCACTATATGGAACCAGTCCCAATGGATTACGTGTTCTGACCGCTTCATTGTGCAGTTTCATGTAAGTGATAGGATCTGCTAATTCTACATTTCTGGTAGGTGCAGACATAGATGTTTCAAAACGGGCCGAGACATTTACTTTTCCTTCTTTTCCTTCTTTAGTGGTTACCAGAATGACTCCATTGGCACCACGCGAACCATACAATGCGGAGCCTGTTGCATCCTTCATAATAGAAAAACTGGCAATATCATCCGGTTGCAGACGTGCGAGATCTGTGCTGGACATCTCTACATTATCTATTAAAATCAATGGATCTTTTTTGGATTCTGCACCGAAGGAGGTGATACCGCGTACGAAAAACTGTGCGTTATCTTGTCCGGGTTCTCCACTAATAAGAAATAATCCCTGCCATACGGCCGGCTAAGGCAGTAGTCAAGTTACTTGAAGGGACTTTTAATTCTGCAGGTTTAATAGTACTGATAGAACTGACAACGCTTGATTTTTTCTGTTTGGCAAAAGCTACTACTTGTACTTCGTCCAATTCGTCTGCATTCTCTTTTAAGGTAATGACTATTTCTTTGGTAGATTCTGCGATAATAGTCTGTGGTTGCATACCAACGAAAGAGATTTCTAATTTCTCGCCTTTATTAACGTCAATAGAAAATGTTCCGTCCATGTCGGTTGTCACTCCTCTTGGACTTTTGGCGACTTGAATGGATGCACCGGGTAAAGGCTCCCCATTTGCATCTATTACCTTACCTGAAACTTTAATTTTTGTTTGCTCTACACTTGTTATACTCTTGGATTTGTCGGTTTGTCCCTGTACGGCCATACAAGGTTGGCAAATACTGCCGGAGAGACAAAGGAATAATCCCGAAGTTTGAAGAGCTTTCACTACAAATTTTCGCTTTCTCATAATACTTCATTATAAAATTAACATAAGATTAATACATCCTCGGCGTAAGGATGAGAACAAAAGTATAGATGTTGTATTAAGAGATGGATTAAAAAAGGGTTAATGACTTTATTAACCCTTTTTTATCTTATTAATCTGTAGATAATCTGTTGTATAATAGTATTTTGTGTGAATTATGTTTTTAGAGTAGGAGAAGAAATATTTTCATATTTCACAGTGTATTCTTCATTCATTGCTTTCTTATAAGTAGTTATAAATGAATTATATCGTTTCAATGCTTCTGTTGGATGGTTTAATTTCTGATAAGAGCCAACCGCATAATACAGTGCCTGTTCTGATAAAGGATCGACCGAAGTCCATACATTACATAGACGTATCACCAAAGTAAAATGTGCGGCCTTATATGCTTTATCTATTTCGGAAGGAATTATAGTTAGAATATGTTCTTCTATTTTGTGTTTGTAATAATCGAATAATTCATGGTCAATACCATTTAAGAATTTACCTCTTACTAATATTTTCAGTAATTTGTCTATAACTTCTTTATCTAGGGTAATCACTTTTTCGTTTTTCAGTAGATGGGAAAATCGTACATAGTCACAATAGAAATCATCTTGAAATTCCAGATGGAAGCGTCCTTTTTCATAAACAAGTTCTATTCCGTCTATTTCTTGCAATAATTTTCTGATGTGGTTGATGGTCACTCCTTTTAGGTTCTTCACTTTATCATCTGTTTTTTCGGGCCAGAAAAGTTCGTTCATATCTGATGATAATACCCCATCTCCTGATACACTATTCAGTAAGATATACAGAAAAATGGTGCGTAATTTGGGACTGAATAAATAGGTGATATCTTTTCCATTACGGTCTAATACGGCAAATGTTCCCCAAAGATAAATAGCATTTCGATTTCTGAAATGAACTTCCATGATCTCCAAAGTTGCCTCATTGGGAGAATCAGCAATCTGTGTATCTTTGGGAACGTTTAATTTATTCTCTGTTGGAAATGATTCTATGATAGTTGTACATGTTGCTAATCTTTTTCTTTTTCGCGAAATAAAATAGAAAGAGAATAATCCAAATATAGTAATGACAATCATGACAATACTATATTTCAGCCAGAATATATCTTTTGTTTTTCTTAAGTCATAGTATCTCACTGCTTCTAGTGAAACTGGCGGTGCTACTAAAGAATAAATTCGAGTGGTTGTTTCTCCGAATTTTTCAAATTCTTGTATAGAGCAATAGAACTTCCCTAGTTCATCATCATAATAAAGATTAGCATTGGTCGCTATTTCTTCCGAGATCATTGGTATACTATCTCCTAATGCTTCATAAGTTCCGTTTGCTATCTCCATTCGGTATAGTTGCAGATATGAATGAGGTATGTATTCCGGATAACCTAGAAAATAAATAGACTTTTCATCTTTAGATAGTATCATATTACGTGCAACGATTCTGTTCATTTTGGGAGGGGGATGATTCCAAAGTTTGCGGATAGTATGTTTTTCCATATCTATCTGATACAAATCATAGAAATATTCGAGTCCGATGTTTTGATCACCCGACTCATTCCCTTTACCTCCATAGACATATATGCGTTTATAATCAGGAGAAACTGCCATGCCTGCAAAAAAACGGGGAAGGATTCTGTCTCCGGAAAAGTGTATTGTATCCCAAAGCCAATATCGTAAGAAAGAAACATATCACTATAACTTCGGTTACCATAACCGCCAAAGATCAATAGTTTCTTTTTAGCCGGATGATAGAATCCACAATGATGATGGGCATATAAATAAGGGGCAGAGGCATCATTTTTAATTTCTTCCCATTCTGTAGTGAGCGTTGATAAGCGAGATATCATTTTACCTTCTGTCAGTTCATATGCATATACATTACTTGTCTCCTCATCTAAAAAGTTCATTCCTAAGCGTAGATTGATAGTCGGGCTATTAAAGTAAGGTTTGGCTGTTGATTCTTTCGTGTACCAATTATACGTAATTAATGAGTCTTCATTGTAAATGAACATCTTTTGGTGTCTTTTGTCAAAGACGAATCCGGCAGGAGAAGCCGAAGAATAGTTAAAGCATGGTTCCCAATAGTATGATTGGTTAATCAGCCAAACTGGATTTTTTACGTGTCCGATAATGTTTCCCTCTGCATCGTGTACTTCTTCACTATGGCTTTCATTCAACGGCATACGCCAAGTCTTTTTTCCATTAGAGACGGAGAGGTTACGAATGGAGAAAGAGGCTATTTCCAGAATGTAGTCGCACATTCCAAAATAAAGCTGCGGAGAGAAAAATTCATCCTGTAATCCTATATCTTTTATCTGTACACTATCATTACCTATTCTGATATCAGCCTGATTTAGCTTGGGGTGAATACGCAGAGATATGGGAGTCCATTTACATTTTATATCATTTCCTTTGAAATCTGTTGTGTGATATATTTTTTTTCCATCTTCAGAAAACATGAATGAACTGATTCCTGTGAAATGATTATATAGATAAGTCAGATTATAGGCTTTGGTATTTTTTTTGTCTTTAAGAAAAAGAATGTATCCGGGACTTGTAAGTTCTTGAGCGGAATATTCGAAAGCAACAGATATCTCATCGGAAAAATCAGGAAGTTTGTCGTCCTCAAAGACTTGATAAGAAGCTCTTTCATCAATTCGCTTTTCATATCCATAGAATTGTAAACCCTGTGCATATAGCTCAATCATAGAGAGACATGATGTCAATAAGAATAATATGCAACGCAGACTTCTCATATATTGTACCATACTTGTTGTATTCATAGCGCAACAAAAATACAAAAAATAATAAGAAACTAATAAAATTACGAAAAAATACTTCTTTAAAAGATGGGGGCATATATTTAAGATGTACTCTATCTGTTACATATAATAAACTTTATTCGGTTGTTTGGGGCATTATGTATATTCAGAAATTTATCGTAAGTTTGCTTTGAGAATTAAATCAAGTGTTTCAGCGTAAGATAATACATATTGATATGGACGCTTTCTACGCTTCTGTAGAGCAGCGTGATCATCCGGAACTTCGTGGCAAACCCTTGGCGGTGGGACATGCCGAGGAGCGGGGAGTTGTGGCAGCAGCCAGTTATGAAGCCCGTCGTTACGGGGTTCGTTCTGCCATGTCTTCTCAGAAGGCGAAACGTTTATGTCCCCAGCTTATCTTTGTATCCGGAAGAATGGACGTTTATAAGTCCGTCTCCCGTCAGATACACGAAATCTTTCATGAGTATACTGATATAATCGAGCCTCTGTCTTTGGATGAGGCCTTTTTGGATGTTACGGAGAATAAGAAAGGAATCTCTCTGGCAGTTGATATTGCAAAGGAGATAAAACTTCGTATCCGGGAACAGTTGAACCTGGTCGCATCTGCCGGAGTCTCCTATAATAAATTTCTTGCAAAGATTGCATCGGACTATCGGAAGCCGGACGGACTGTGTACCATACATCCTGATCAGGCGCTGGACTTCATAGCAGGACTTCCGATCGAATCTTTTTGGGGAGTAGGACCTGTGACAGCAAAGAAGATGCATTTGCTTGGTATTCACAATGGTCTTCAATTACGTAAATGCTCGCTCGAAATGCTGACGGCTCACTTTGGAAAGGTGGGGGCACTCTATTATGAATGTTCGCGGGGGATTGACGAGCGTCCGGTTGAGGCAGTTCGTATTCGGAAGTCTATCGGTTGTGAACGAACGCTGGAAAGAGATATATCGGTTCACTCTTCCGTTATCATCGAATTGTATCATGTAGCGGTAGAATTAATAGAACGTCTTCAACGTAAAGAGTTTAAAGGAAATACATTGACTCTGAAGATCAAGTTTCATGATTTTAGTCAGATAACCCGAAGTATTACGCAGACGCAGGAGCTGTATACATTAGACCGCATCCTTCCACTCGCTAAAGAGTTACTGAAAAGTGTGGAGTACGAACAGCATCCTATCCGCTTGATCGGGCTTTCTGTTTCCAATCCGAAAGAGGAGGCAGATGAACAACATGGAGTTTGGGAGCAGCTCAGTTTTGAGTTTAGCGATTGGGAATAAAGTTAGGTTTTACCATCAGTGGAAATTTGTAGAAGTTTAAATGAAGTTTCTGTTTATAATCAACAGGATGTTTTTCAAACGGAACGTCTGTTTACTCTGAATGAAGGCTCTGTTTGCCCTAAATAGAAGGTCTGTTTGCTTTGAACAGAGCATCTGTTTCACGAGTAGGCTGAAAGCTTTTGGCTGTACTTTTTTTGAAGTCTGTACTTTTTTGTCATGAGGTTCGTATGATTTGCTCACCTTACTTTTTGAGAGATGCGTTATCTTTGCCATACTTAAACGAACAAAATACCATGAATCGAATGAAGTATTTAATTTGTGTTTTTCTGTTAGCTGTCTTTGGAAGTTTCTCTTTCAAAGCCAATGCCTATACAGAACGCGACCTGTTGCAAAAAGCGGCAGATGAAACTACCCCCTTTATTCATAGAACGCAACGAGCATTTGTCTGCGAAAAATCCGGGGAC
>OGZZ01001639.1_pt1 | contig 15966 bp, 19 predicted proteins | sample 1577021 | NCBI WGS metagenome assembly OGZZ01 (sample SAMEA3541526, study PRJEB24748) | human gut metagenome | biome: human gut; feature: human-associated habitat; material: faeces | place: China | collected 2012
TACCCTCTTGTGCCCCCGCCGGGTAGGCGCACTCCCCGCTGAGGTTCAGCGAAAAACTCCCCGCCCGTTAGGGACGAACACGCTCACGCAGTTCGCGTCCCCCGCTCAGCCGGTGCAGAAAAAAGGCTGCCGCCCGGAAGGGGCGAACACGCTGACGCAGTTCGAGTACCCCGCTCAGCCGGTGCTGAAAAAAAGCTGCCGCCCGTCAGGGGCGAACCCGCTCACGCAGTTCGGTCTCCTGTCAATCGGTGTAAAAAACAGAGGACGCCCAGACCAGGGCAAAAAGCTGCCGTTTGTTAACAGTATATCCCTTGTATTTTCCCGTCCGGCTTGGTACAATAGGCTTGTAATAGAAAGGAGGCGTTTACAATGAAACGCTCAAAAGTTATTATAGCCGTAATTGCGATCATTGCAGTAGTCGCCGCAGCCTGTGTATATGGATATGTCCGCAGCAAGCCCACCGATGAGCCGGAAAAGCCTGCTGTTACCGAGCCGGAGAACCCGACCACGCCGGAAACGCCGGACGACAGCAATTCCGGCAAACCGTCCGATTCCAAGACCGATAAACCTGCCGTACAGCCGGAAAACCCCAATCCGAGCGGCACGGAGTCGGTCACGATCTACGTTCCGGATGAACAGGGTGAAACACTCACGCCGACCGGCGCAGACGCGAAGGACGACTCCGACCAGTCGCTCGTAGATGCGCTCATCGCCGCAGGCTCGCTGCCCGAGGGCGTCAAGGTGCAGTCCTCGTCGCTCCAGAACGGCACGCTCACGCTCGACATGAACGCCGCCTTCGGCGAGGCGATCCGCGCCTCCGGCACCGCCGGTGAAACGCTCAAGATCTACGCACTGGTCAACACGTTTGCGCAGGCGCGCGGCGCAACCGCAGTGCTCATCACCGTGGACGGCAAGGTGCTCGAAAGCGGACATGAGGTCTACGATTACGCGATCGAACCGAACAACTGACCTGCAAAAGAAAAGCTCCGAAACGCCTGTTTCGGAGCTTTTTCTTACTTATTCATCATTTTCAGGAACTTTTCCTTGATATGCGCGGCAGCCGCGCACGGATCGTCTGCCTTCATGACGGCAGAGACCACGGCGATGCCCTTGATGGGGCTGTCAGCCAGCACGTCCATGTTATCCGCGTTCAGGCCGCCGATGGCAACCACCGGAATCGGGACCGCGCGGCACACATCGTTCAGCACGGAGACCGGCGTAACCTTGGTGGTAACGTGGGTAGTCGTCGGGTAAATGGCGCCGGTGCCGAGGTAATCCGCGCCGTCGTTGTACGCGGCAACGGCTGCCTCGACCGTCTTGGCGGTCGCGCCGACGATCTTATCCGGGCCAAGCAGCCTGCGGCAGACCGCCACCGGCAGGTCGCTCGCGCCGACATGTACGCCGGCTGCATCGCAGGCAATGGCAACATCCACGCGGTCGTCGATGATGAGCGGCACGCTGTAGCGGTCGGTGACGGACTTGACCTGCTGCGCCAGCTCAAGGTAGCTGCGTCCGCCGGTGTCCTTCTCGCGGAGCTGAATAAGCGTTGCACCGCCCCTGCACGCCTCGTCCACCGTGCGGAGCAGGGTTTCGGTCGTGTGGTAGGTACTGTCCGTAATGACATATAATGTAGGATCAAACTGCATGATAATACTCCTTTTTTGAACTTATTGTGCCGTTTCGCATTCTTTTACCGTCTTACGAATGAAAAACAGGCTGATAACATCAACAACGTAAATAAACTGGGAAATGACCTGCAGGACTGCGGTTCCGGTGCTGATTTTGCCCTGCCTGCACGCGTGCAGGATGAGCGCAATGCAGTAGCCGGACGAAGCCATCATGGCAAACCAGGCAACCAGCATTTGTAAGAGCACGACCGGCAGCGTCATCGGGAAAATCAGCGTAAACATGCCGTAAATCATGCCGAAAAAGAAATTCAGCAGGAACATTGGAATCGCGATGCACTTCATTGCAATGATGCAGCGCCACAGCGTCTGCCGCACCGCCAGGTCGGACAGCCGCCTGTACATCACAGCAGCGCAAATCAGATTGCAGATTGCCAACGGCCCAATAAGCAGCCAGAACAGGAATAATCCCATCTGAAATATGTCCTTATCCGTTCCTTGCGCCACAAAAGCGCACAGAAATTCGCCTGCATACGACAGCGCCAGACCGACAAAGCAAACGATTTCACAGATGATAAAGCATTTGGCAGCCTTCATTTCCTCTCCCCATTCACTTAATTTTCATCAATTTATTTTCACGATAAGCAAATCCTGTTCTTCCCCGAGTTCACCGAGCGCGGTGCCGTCCGGCTGAAACGCCATGCTGTGCCCGACAAATTTTCCGGGCGCATACTGATCTGCACCGAGCACGGTCAGACCATTCTCGATGGCTCGCGCGCACAGAAGGGTGCGCCAGTGCAGCAGCTTGTTTTCGCCCTGCACCCAGCCCGCCGGAACGAACAGCGTCTCGGCGCCGCGCGCCTTCTGCTCGGCGGCCAGCGCCGGAAACCGAAGCTCGAAGCAGGTAATGATACCCAGTTTTCCAGCGGGTGTCTCGATGGGCGAAAACGGCTTGTCCCCTGCCCGGCACTCATCGGATTCCCGATAGCCGAACGCATCGTACAAACGGTTCTTGCGGTGCGTTCCGCGCAGGCTGCCGCGGTCGTCAAGAACCGCAATCGTGTTGTACGGCAGACCGTCCGTGCGCTCGTACATGCCTGCGGCAATCCACAGGCCGTATCTCCTGCAAAGCTCACCGAGCGCAATAATGAACGCGCCGTCACACGGCTCTGCGGCCTCGATATTTTTCGACCGCGCGTTCACTTTTGCGTAATACATGCTGTATTCCGGCAAAAACAGCATTTCCGCTCCATTTTCCGCTGCCGTTTGTGCAAGGCGTTCTATTTCCCTGAGATTGGCAGTTTTGTTCTCTCCGGCGCCGAACTGCCCGATAGCAACCGTGCTCACGCCTCTCTCCAGCCCTTGCAGACGTCCACCCATGCCTTGAAACCGGAGAATTTCTCCAGTTCCGGGATGGTGACCTCGATGGCTGAGTTGGACGAGCCGCACGCTGGGAATACCGTCTCGAACCGTCGGAGCGATTCATCGAGGTAGACCGTTACGCCGTCGTTCACGCCGAACGGGCACACGCCGCCGACCGCATGACCGATCTCCGGCTCGACCTCCTCAAACGCGAGCATCCGCGCCTTGCAGCCGAACCGCGCCTTGTACTTCGGGTTGTCGATCTTGGTGTCGCCTGCCGCAACGATGAGGATCACGCCGTCATTCGTGCGGAACGACAGCGTTTTTGCGATGCGTGCCGGTTCGCAGTGGACAGCTTCGGCGGCCAGCTCCACGGTCGCACTGGACACCGGGAATTCGATCACGCGATCCTCTGCGCCGAACTGACGCAGATACGCTTTTGCTTTTTCGATGGACATGGGTCTCAATCTCCTTCTGTCTGCTGCGGGATATCGTCGATCATGCTTTCGCACAGCCGACGTAAATAATTTGCAATTTCGCTGAGCGCAAGGCATGTGCACAGCCGCTCCTCCGGGTCATCCGGCGTCTCGGGCAGCTGGGCAGTCAGCAGCGGCGGAATGGCTTCGCGCATGCGCTTCTTGTCCGCGAGCAGATGCTCGTAGCACGCCGCAAAGTCCACATCGTCCCGACCGGTCAGCGCCTTCACATCGTTTAAGCGCAGCGTCTGCTTCAAATGGTACACGCAGAGCAGCTGCATGATCTGCTGGCGCGTGTATTTTTTGCCCTTCACCGGCGTCATAAGCCCTTCCTTGACGTAGTTGTTGACCATGGTTTTTGTCAGCAGCTTGTCCTCCGGCGTGCGCTTGCTGCCCGATAAGCACTGATCGAACAGCGTCAGCACCTGATCCATATACAGGTCAAGCTGCGGCACCTCGTCGGGCATGATATCGCGGTCGGCAAAGACCGCTTCTATGGTTTTCTCCAGCCGCGGCATGGCGTTCACCTCATCTTTTACAAAATATCGAGGCAACACCGAACAATTAAAGCTGCGGCTCCTTGTGCAGGCTCCGGTCGCACTGCCGCGGCGCTTTACGGAAATTTTGTACCCTGACTTCGTTGTGAGTTCACGGTAATACATCAAGTATTACCGCAAACTCACGCCTCGTCAGAACGCAAAATTTACTCGTAAATCGCTCTTGTTCAATTATGCGGTGTTACCTTGCAACTACAGTACCGAACGGAAACACGCAATTTTTCGTCTGCCCGTGCGGCCTGCAATGCTATTATTATAAGCCTTTTGCGCGCTTCACGCAAGAGTTATACCGCTCGACAAATCCACTGTAATATGATATACTGGATGGACAATAAGCGGTAGGAGGCTTACATATGAAAAAATTCTGGCAACGCCTGGTCCTTTTCGGACTGACAGGTGCATTTTTTGTATCCTGCATCAGCTGCAGCGCGGCAAATACTGCCTCGAAGGTTCCGATTCTGATGTACCACAACCTGACGAACGACCCGTCCGCCGTGACGAGCATGACCATCACCGGCGAGCGGTTTCAGGAGGACATGGAATATCTGGAATACAACGGCTACACGCCGCTGCTCTCCTCGGATTTGATCGACATCCGCGCCGGAAGGGAGTCCATGCCCGAGCGGCCGGTCATGATCACCTTTGACGATGGTTATCGCTCCAATTACGATATTGCGTACCCGATTCTGCAGAAAACCGGCATGAAGGCCGTCATTGCACTGATCGGCAAAAGCATCCGCGCAAACGACAACACGGAAGCGAACCGCTTTTTCCTCAAGTGGGACGAGGCAGCCGAAATGGCTGACAGCGGTCTGGTGGAGCTGGCCTCTCACACCTACAACCTGCACAACCCGCAGTACGGCGGACTGACCGCACCGGACGGCATCAACGGCATCCAGCGGCTGAAGGGCGAGTCGCAGGCGGCGTATAACAAGCGCGTCGGCGAGGACCTCAAGCAGAGCATCGACCTCATCACGCAAAATACCAACCAGAAAAACGTGCTGTTTTTCGCATATCCGTTCGGCGCGCGCGATGCGTGGATGCAGCCGCTGCTGCAGAAAAACGGTATTCAGGTCAGCGTACTGACCAACACCGGAACGGCGTCTATCCGGCGCGGATTGACCGATCTGCCGCGTTACCGCATCACGATGGACACCAAACTGAGCGATATTCTTCCGGCGAACCCGAACGCCTCGCACGATATTACCGTGCGGGCGCACATGCCGACCATGATCAAGAATGAGAAAATCCGGCAGGAAGTCGCCCGGCACCTTCCCGCGCAGGAGAGAACCATAAAGATTCCGAAATCGTATACCTGATTTTTCAAGCACTGTCTTTGATTAACAAAGACGGTGCTTGAGACTGTCGAAAAACTTTGTTTTCCGAACAGCCTCTCGCTCGAAACCACGCTTTCGAGCGAATCTCGAAGAAAAACCGCGTCCTGCGGACACATTTTTTCTTCCCTTGTATAAATTCCGAGATACACAAGGTGAATTGCCGCATAGCGGCAAGAGAGGGTGGTCTGGACCATGCTCCCGGAATTTATGAATTTGCAAAGCAAATTCGATTGAATGCGTGCTGCCGCACGAAGCATAAAAATCGAATATTGCTTTTTCGACAAGCTGAGGCGGACGGTTGTCCGCCTTTTTCTTTTTGCATTTGATGTGGTTTTGCCTTCTCCGTAGGGCAAGAGAAGCCATTCCGGAGTGCCCCGCCCTACGGTACAGGTCTAATCCTATATTATTTTGGTCTATACCGGACCAGAATATAATCTTCCCCAAGGGTTTCAATGCATCCCCACGGAATAACGCAGTCATTTTTAGAGAACAGCCCTGCAATGCCGCTTTGCGCGGGCACGACAAGTGCGGTAATCTGTCCGCAGACCGGATCGAACAGCAGATCGCTCACCTCGCCCATCCGTGCTCCGTCGCACAGATTGATCACCTCACGGCAGTGCAGCTCGGAAAATCGCATGGTATTCTGCATTTAATCCTCTCCTAACGCGCGGTGCAGGAAGCTTTCCGTGCTCTGCCCTGCCGGACGGTTGAACCGCCCCAGTTCAAACAGGCAGTCCGGATTGCGGGTAACGGTATTGACGCGCTCCTCGCACCCGAGCGTACACCGGAAGCCCATGCTTTTGAGCAGCGTTTCGCTCTCCTTGGAGCACGCACCAAACGGATAGGTGTAGCAGGTCGGCGCGGGCAGTCCGGCGTCCGTGATGAGCGTCTGCGTCTGCTCGGTGTCCTCGCGGAGCAGAGTCTCATAGCGCGTTTCATCCTCGCCTCTCCGGCGCAGACAGCCGCGGCGTTCGCCGTACTCGTGCAGGTTCCACGAGTGATTCTGCACCTCAAACACATCCTGCATTTCGCGCAGGCGGTCAAGCCGCAAATGCGACCAGTAGGCGTTTTCCTCTCCGTTGTCGGTGAAAAGCGCGGTCTGGCTGCCGATGATGGACACAACCGCCTTCATTCCGCGCTGCTTGAGCAGCGGGTAGGCATAAATGTAGTTGTTGTAGTAGCCGTCATCGAAGGTGATCATCACCGGCTTCTCCGGCAGGTCTGCGCCGTCCTGTACATACGCCAGCAGATCGCTCACCGTTACGGCGGTATACCCCTTCGCCTGCAAGGCGTCCAGATCGGCCGCCAAAACCGCCGGCGAGATAACATACTTTCCCTGCCGTGCGCTGTCCTTGAGAATGCTGTGATACATTAGAATCGGTACACGCACGCTGTCCTCCCCGAATACCGGCTGCACCGTGTCGGCACGCTCAAGCAGTCCAATCGCAAAGCATAAAACCAAAACCGTGCATACCGCCTGAAACGCGGTGTGACGAAAACCAAATCGCAAAGAAATCCCCTCCTGTCATAATTTATGCAGCGAAAAAAGATTTCAGCACCCTGCGGTATGCATTTCATGCACTGCCAACCCCGGAGAAACGCCGTAAACCGTATCGTTCATTCTCCATTCTCCATTTTCCATCCTCAATTTTCAACTTTCCTCTTGACATCCCTCCCCCATTGGTGTAAACTATCATAGCATGAATTCACACATCCCGTGATGAAAGCGGTCGGTGATGGGACGCTCGTTCTGTTGCCGCTGTCAGATGATCAGGGATGGAGGAAAAACCAAGGAGGAAAAACAAAATGGCAGTAATTTCTATGAAGCAGCTGCTGGAGGCCGGCGTACACTTCGGCCATCAGACCCGTCGTTGGAACCCGAAAATGGCTACCTACATCTTCACCGAGCGCAATGGTATCTACATCATTGACCTCCAGAAGACTGTAAAGAAGCTCGAGGAAGCATACTTCTTCGTACGCGATATGGCAGCTTCCGGCAAGTCCATCCTGTTTGTCGGCACCAAGAAGCAGGCACAGGACGCAATCAAGGAAGAGGCTGAGCGTTGCGGTCAGTTCTACGTTAACGCACGTTGGCTGGGCGGCATGCTGACCAACTTCAAGACCATGCGTACCCGTATCGCTCGTCTGAACCAGCTGCAGAAGATGCAGGCTGACGGCACCTTCGATCTGCTCCCGAAGAAGGAAGTTATCAAGCTCCAGCTCGAGATCGCTAAGCTCGAGAAGTACCTCGGCGGCGTTAAGGAAATGAAGGAGCTTCCGGGCGCTCTGTTCGTAGTTGACTCCCGCAAGGAGAAGAACGCGATCGCAGAAGCACGCAAGCTGGGCATTCCGATCGTTGCAATCGTTGATACCAACTGCGATCCGGACGAGATCGACTACGTTATCCCGGGCAACGACGACGCTATCCGCGCTATCAAGCTGATCTCCCAGACCATGGCTAACGCTGTTCTGGAAGGCAAGCAGGGCGAGCAGCTCGAGGTTGAGGCTAAGGCTGACGCAAAGGCTGAGTAATTCATAACTCAATATAACATTCAGTGAGTTGTTCGTAGGGCGCGACGACCCGGCGCGCCGGTGTTCGTTGTGCCCTACGTTTTTTTCATCGTAAAATCATAAATTGGAGGAATAATAAAATGGCTTTTACCGCTGCTGACGTAAAGAAGCTCCGCGAAATGACCAGCGTAGGCATGATGGACTGCAAGAAGGCACTGACCGAGGCCGACGGCGACTTCGACAAGGCTATCGAGCTGCTCCGTGAGAAGGGCCTGGCTAAGGCTGCCAAGAAGGCAGACCGCATCGCTGCTGAGGGTCTGGTCAAGGCTACCGTATGTGATGAGTGCGGCGTAGGCGCAATCATCGAGGTAAACTCCGAGACCGACTTCGTTGCTAAGAACGCTGACTTCCAGCAGTTCGTTTCCGACGTTGCTAACGTTGTTATCAAGGACGCTCCGGCTGACGTTGAGGCTCTCAAGGCTTGCAAGATGGGCGAAGGCACCGTTCAGGACGCTCTGCAGGAGAAGGTTCTGACCATCGGCGAGAACCTGCAGATCCGTCGTTTCGAGCGTTTCGACGACTCCACCGTTAACGTTGCTTACAACCACATGGGCGGCGTAATCGGCGTTCTGGTTGGTCTGGAAGTTTCCGACAGCCTGAAGGACAACGCTGCTGTTAAGGAGCTGGGCAAGGACATCGGCATGCAGGCTGCTGCTATGAACCCGTCCTTCCTGGACAAGTCCGACGTTGACGAGGCTACCCTCGCAAAGGAGAAGGAGATCCTCCTGATCCAGGCTCTCGAGGAGAACAAGACCGCTGCTAAGCCGAAGCCGGAGCAGATCATCCACAAGATGGTAGACGGCCGTATCGGCAAGTACTACGAGGAGAACTGCCTCCTGCAGCAGGCTTTCGTTAAGGAGAACAAGGTTTCCGTTGAGGCTCACATCAAGGCTGTTGCCAAGGAGCTGGGCGGCGAGATCAAGCTCGTAAAGTGCGTTCGTTTCGAGAAGGGCGAGGGCATCGAGAAGAAGGTTGACGACTTCGCAGCAGAAGTTGCATCCATGGCTAAGTAATCTTAATTCCATAGATACTTTAAGGGCGTAAAGGTTGACTTTACGCCCTTTTCTGCGTTACAATAGGAAAAACAGGACGCGCACGGCGCGGAAAGGACAATCTAAATGAAGCTGTTTTCCTCTTTTCAGGTAAAGAATATGACGCTGCGCAACCGTGTGGTCATGCCGCCGATGTGCATGTACAGCGCGGAAAACGGAATGCCGAATGCGTTCCATTTCACGCACTACACCTCCCGCGCCGTAGGCGGCGTCGGACTCATCATCATTGAGGCGACCGGCGTCATGCCGAACGGCCGTATTTCGGACCACTGTCTCGGCCTGTGGAACGACGAGCAGATGCACGCGCTCGCGCCGCTCGTTTCCGAATGCCGACGCCTCGGCGCGAAGGTCGCGATTCAGCTCAACCATGCAGGCCGAAAATGCGAGGCGGATGAGCCGGTCATTCTTGCGCCGAGCGCCATCCCTTTCGATGAAAACTCGAAAACGCCGCATGAAATGGACGAGAGCGACTGCAAAAACGTTGTAAAGGCCTTCCGCGACGCGGCAGAGCGTGCGGAGAAGGCAGGCTTTGATGCAGTGGAGATCCATGCGGCGCACGGCTATCTGCTCAGCGAATTTCTTTCGCCGCTCACCAATCATCGAACCGATGCCTGCGGCGGCTCGACTGAAAACCGCTGCCGCCTGCTCATCGAGGTCCTCAAGGCGGTGCATGAGGTCTGGCCGCAGGAAAAGCCGGTGCTGCTGCGCGTCTCTGCCGAGGACTACGAGCCGGACGGCATGCACCCGGACGAGATGGCGAAGATCGTGGAGCTGGTAAAGCCATATGTCGATGTGCTCGATGTGAGTACGGGCGGCGTTGTGCCGACGCCTCCTTCGGCGCTTTTCCCCGGCTATCAGGTCAGGATCGCGGAATATCTCAGACAGCAGAGCGCTCTCCCGACCATCACCGTCGGCCTCATCACGGAGCCGCACCACGCGGAGTGTCGCTGGCACTGGGTGTGGCCGGGATTTTCCTGCCCGTGCTGCCCACCACACCCTTTCTGTTGCTTTCGGCTGCCCTCTTTTTCCGCAGTTCGCCGAGAGCTTACCAGTGGTTGCTGAACCACAAGCTGCTGGGACCTTATATCCGCGATTTCCGTGAGTCGCGCGCCATCCCTCTGCGTGCCAAGATTCTCGCCCTGAGTCTGTTGTGGCTCACCTCCCTGCATTGCATCTTCCTGATGTTCGATGCCCTCTGGCTGAAAGCGATGATGCTTGCCGTAGCTGTGGGAGTAACCCTTTATCTCTGTTCCCTCAAAACCAAACGAAATGATTGATACCCTCTCTTTTTGTGGCCGTGAGGAAGCCATCACCCGCATGAACTGCTTTGGCAGCGAAGGTCGCCCGTTCTTTTTCCTGATAGATTATATCGCCGAGAAATGCCTGGTGGAAGAACCCCACCGTCTGCCTTCTTCGGAACTGCTGTTTGCCTTTCCGGGAGCCACGAACGTGCCGCAAGGAATGCCCGCCACTCCGCATCCCCGCTCTTTTCGTTGGGAGCCTTGTCCGATGAGTTTTGAGGAGTACCGTCGCGGATTCGACATTGTACACCGTCACTTGCATGGCGGCAATTCCTTCTTGGTGAACTACACCTGTGCTACCCTCGTCGATACCGACCTCACCCTGCGGCAGGTGTTCGACCATGCCCGTGCTCCCTACAGACTGTGGGTAAACGATAGCTTTGTGGTGTTCTCGCCCGAAATCTTTGTCCGGATAACCGATGGCTTTATCTATTCCCATCCCATGAAAGGTACGATGGATGCTACGTTGCCTGATGCCCGTGAACGCCTGCTGGCCGACCCGAAAGAAGCAGCCGAGCATGCTACCATCACCGACCTTATCCGCAACGACCTGAGCCGTTTCGCCACCGAAGTCACCGTGACCTGCTACCGCTACCTGGACGAGCTGCATACCCACCGTGGCCCGTTGCTCCAGATGAGTTCTGAAATCCGTGGCCGTCTGCCCGAAGACTATCCTTCACAACTGGGCGACCTGTTTTTCAGTCTCCTGCCGGCAGGTTCCATCACCGGAGCTCCCAAGCCCCGCACTGTGCAGATTATCCGCGAAGCCGAGACGTACGACCGTGGCTTTTATACCGGTGATCAAAACCAGTTGTTTCATAATCTTTCATGTGACAATGCCAGCCTCTCTTGCAATAAATCTTTTGTAACGGTTTTACATGATTTGCTATGGCATATCCAATCCCATCAAGAATAATAAGTGACATTAAAATTATACCTACAAATAAACCAATACTCACAATTACGCCAACTTCCTTTCTGTTTCTTAGTTTTATTTACTTCTCTTAATTCATTTCATGATTTATATTCCTTATCAAAAGCATAATCACTACAAGTCCACTTCTCACCTCTATATACAAATCCATACATGCCTTTAAATTTTGGATGTGTATATACGTCTACAACTGCGCCTTGAACTTGTTTTGCTACACCTATATTTTCTCCTTGCTTAATATGTTTAATCATATTCGTCACCCATTATAATTCTCTCCGTAGACTGCTATTTCTGGTTTACCGTTTTCATCCAATACGTAATATGGCATTGTAGAAGTTGAATATGAACGCTCAGTATATACATACACAATTTTTGTATCTTTATCATACATAAATATTTGATCTGTAGCATTTGTGTTACTATCTGTATAATGATTTCTTTTAATTTCTATAAATTGTCCATAAGAGCTAACTTTTTCACCTTTCTCATTTATAACTTCATCACCGCCACATCCAGTAAACGAAAGTGCTAATCCAGATACAAGCAATCCAATTAATAGTTTCTTAACTTTCATTCAATCACCATCCTTTTCTTTAGTTCATTCAGTAAATCATCATTGGAAAGTTGCTCTACAATTTCCTCTTTAAAACAGGTTTCAACTGTATAACACAATTCCCCATCTTGGTCTGTATATACATCGCTTATTCCGCTTATCATATCCCATAAATGAAGCCTTAATGTTGTTTTCTTTGCCATAGTCCCCCCACAAACAAATATTCAAGTCCCAGTTCTTCATCTGAAATAATATTTCCAGTTCTTGTTTTTGTAATTACTCTACTCATTTATTTATCTCAACTTTCTTTCAAGAATAGTATTCACCAGTTTTCCATCTGCTTTACCCTTAACCTGTGGCATGAGAACTTTCATAATCTTTCCTTTTTCTTTTTTGGTTGGACTATCTAATTCCAGATCCTTCAGTACATCAGAAATAACCTTTTCAATTTCTGCTTCATTCATCATCTGCGGCGCGAATTGCTGCAGAACTGCCAGGCGGTTATTACACTGTTGAATAATGTCCGCTCTGTCTGCCGGTGTCATTTCCAGTGTTTCTTTTGTCTGTTTGATCTCTTTCTGTACTACTGCATCCTCTTCTTCTGGTGATAAAACTCGCATTTTATCAATTTCTGCATTCTTTAAAGCTGCCAGAAGCAAAGCTAATGTATCTTTCTTTTCTTTGTCCTTTTCTTTCATGGCGTTTACCATTTCATTTCTAACTAAACTCTGTTTACTCATATCGTCCTCCAATTACTTTTAATTATTTATGTACGGCTTGATAGACATTCATTATAGTATTCACAATGTAACATACCTGATAAATTACCTTAATAGTTCCTATTACAGCCATTATATACATATGGACTCTCCTTTCTACAACAAAAAGAACACTTATTTCTTGCCAAATATTCCCAACCAGTGTATAATTAGAGAGTCCAATACTTCACGTGTTTACTAGCTTACATAACGGAAGACTGGGTGGGACGGGGTGTACCAGACCCCAGGGATTAGAATAAGTGTTCTGTATATCACTATACAGAACATTTGTTCTTTTGTCAATATTCAATTATAAAATTTCAACTTTGTGACATATTATATCTTTTTGATAAGCTATTTTGTAATAATAAAAAGCGTCAAATCTTTTACAAAGGCTTTTGTGAGTAAAGATTTTCTCACATTACGGACGCAAAATCGCCCGATATTATTTTCTAATATACTAAATTATAATCTCTAACCAATCTTACAGTTAGATACATGTTAAATTACATATATCTAAAACCTCGAATCATACAACATATGTAATTTACTATATCTTTAGTGAGTGGGATTTCCCTCACTATTCGGCAGAAAGGTCTACCGTTAAACAAAATTATTTCTTTTTGTTTTTCTTGTTTTTCTTCTCGTCTATATCTGACCAATCAGTAGAAAGTGCAATATTTCTAGCTGCGTTGAAATCTGCATTGACTTTTTCTCCAAAATTTTTACATTCTGGATTTTTACAAATGAAAGTTGCTTGGTCTATTCTTTGACCGTTTTCCCAATGTCCACAACAACTACAAACCTGCGAAGTGCGATATGGATTTATTTTTCTTACTTCAATTCCATATTTTTCTGCCTTATATGTAATGTACTGCTGAACCTGATAATATGACCAATTACTTAGAATAAACTTGTTTTTCTCGTCATCACCATATCCTTCAAGATCTTCAAGATTGATATACTTCGCATTATTTTTAATCGCAAAATCAACAACTTGTTTGCTTACATAGTGGCTATAATTTTGAACCCAATGTTTTTCATACTCCGAAAATCTATTTAATGCCCGAAGTTTCTTCCCTCTGCCATGTCCACCAGAAGTTTTACTAAGGCTTTTCTGCAATCTTCTTCTTTGTGCCTTGATTTTTGTTCTTACCCGTGAAAAATCGTTTGCATTACCAATTGATTTCCTAGAATAACAGTTTGTGTTTAATGCACACACTGCTGGAATTGCCAAACCTAAATCAACACCAACTACCTTGTTTTCATCAAGTTCTTTAATTTCCTTTGGCATTGTTAACGATAAGTTCAAAATGATATCTCCATCATCAATTTTGATACTAGAACCATTCACTTTATATCTTTCTTCAAAAATATTCTGTACAACATTTCTTAATTCTGCCGATTTATATGGATTTCCAAATACAATCTTAAATTGGATTTTATTAACCCATTTGATAAATACTTTTAAATTTCTGTCCGTATAAAGATTATCCAGAAATTCCGTGTAATTTTCATATCCATGAACAAAAACAAGATCACGACCTCTTGTAATAAGAGGAACTGTCCGTTTGTAATTCGTAATATTGCGCTCTCCACGTGGTAGTCCATTCTTTATTGCTATTGAAAAATCCTGCTTAACTTTTTGAACTACCGCAGACTTCGTATCACAACCTTTAGCAAATTCAATATCACATAAGTTCGGATTTGAATTTGACAAAATTGATTTTTGCGCCTCTTTAAATTCAGCACTACTCAAATCTCTTTTACATTCGTAATACTTACTCGCCAATTGTCCCATAAGTATATTTAACGCATTATACTGCGAATATTGCCCATTTCTAATATAATCATAAACCCTATTAACTTCCTCTTCTTCACCAATCGGTAATAATTTAAGTTTTCTAGTTATTATATATTTATCATTGCTCATTTTTTATTTTTTGTCCTTTATTCATATTTATTTTAATTTCATATGCTTCTAAAACGGTCTATCTGGCTACACCATCACTCAAACAGTTCAGTATCTATGTAATTTCATAAGGTTCTAAAACCTCAAATCTATATTCAATTTACACAGGCTTTAATGAGTGGAAATTCCCTCACTCTTTGGCTCGCATATATTCTTCTAACATATACGTAGGTTTCCCTAGCTGAATCAGCCACAATATTTCTATTGATTCTCAGCCCTGTTTAATCAAGGCTGCATATTACTATTATTATTTCATCATTGCTCCGCAATTCGGGCAAAATCTTGATTGTACTTTTTGGTTTGCATAATATTTCTTGTAAACTTTCTTATTGCACACAGAACAATATACACCTTCGTTTGAACATTCATCCAACAAGCTCCAATGTCCAACAGGTCTTTTCTCAACAATGACATGGTTGCATCGACTTGTTATCATACTTGCAATAGCCATTCCATGAATCATAGCTTGTTTACACATACTACTTTCAGGTGTGCCAGCAAACATTGTTGAGTTGAAAAATTTATTAATTTCTTCTGAACTAATACAGTCCAAAACTTTTTGTTGATATTCGGAAATATCTATCAATAATTTTCCCATAAGTTTTTCTACCTTTCCAAATTTACACATTTTTCACTATTGCTAAAATTCCTTCATCTAGCAACCGATTTATATATTGTAAAAGTATTTCCTGAGTTTCCAGATCCTTTTCTGTCTCAATCTCACGATAGTTGAAAAACTCATTGAAATTATATCTACCCATACCGCCCCAACAAGTACAATAACAATGAACTTCATGGCAATAATACGGCTTATCATAAATCCCAATCCATACAGAATTGTCAGTGCAATACTTCCTATCTGCATCCGTTCCAATGCTTTTTGAAATACACCAAGCATTTATTACATCATTTCGCCAGAACAGCGGCTCTTTGATTTTGGAACGATCATTCACAACCAGTTTATTTATGTCTGAAGGTTTCAAGTTATATTTATTCTCGACTTTTGGTTTTCTCATATTGCAGCCTCCTAGAATGATAACCACGAATCTTCATCGTTTGGATCAATATAAGAGCTAGATAACATATGTATTTCACCACAACATTTACACACCACTTCATGTCTTTCCCTGTCATTGATAATATCACAATATTTTACATTCATAGGTAAGTGGCAATAATACCCAACTGCATTCTTAGTGTGACCACAAGGGGCTTTAGGTCTTTTCCCAAACAGTTTGAATAATAACCATTGGAATTTTGCATATCTGCGCTCATCCAATTGAATTTTCCAAAGTAAAAATCTCATTCATATCATCCTTTTTTGCTATGTATTTTTAGGTCACGACATCCAAGCAGAGACAACTTTCAAATCTTCTTTCTTTACAAGATCTTCCGAAATAACTAAATCATTTTCATTCATTTCGTATATTTCCTTACATTGTTTCTCAATTCTGTCTCTGTCCGTAGG
>OGZZ01001641.1_pt1 | contig 15964 bp, 10 predicted proteins | sample 1577021 | NCBI WGS metagenome assembly OGZZ01 (sample SAMEA3541526, study PRJEB24748) | human gut metagenome | biome: human gut; feature: human-associated habitat; material: faeces | place: China | collected 2012
CTGCCGGAGCTGCGCATGAGCCGCGACTTCACGGAGATGGTCGAGGAACATACGAAGAACAAGGCCAACCAATCGAAAGAATCGAAAGAGGCCATGATGTTCCTCAAGCAGAAGATGGACGCCGCACAAGGCTTCATCGACGCCGTGAAGCAACGCCAGAATACATTGATGACCACCATGCAGGCCATCATCGACCTGCAACGCCCCTTCTTCCTCGAAGGCGACGAGTCATTGCTCCGCCCGATGATCCTGAAGGACGTGGCGGAACGCACCGGGCTGGACATCTCGACCATCTCACGCGTCAGCAACAGCAAATACGTGCAAACGAATTACGGCATTTATCCCCTGAAGTTCTTCTTCAGCGACGGATACACCACCGAAGACGGTGAAGAGATGTCGGTACGCGAGATACGGAAGATACTGAAAGAATGCATCGACAGCGAGGACAAAAAGAAACCGCTGACCGATGACGAACTGGCCGAAATACTGAAAGAGAAAGGATATCCCATCGCACGCCGCACGGTGGCCAAGTACCGCCAGCAACTCAACATTCCGGTAGCGAGACTGAGAAAATAAAAAAGCATAATAAAAGAAACAAACAAAATGGCTGAAGAAGAGAAGATAGAGCAACATATCATAGCTGACAGGACACTGATCCGTACGGCCAGAATCATTTCGGGAATACTGACTCCATTCTCTATCCCCTTCCTGGCTTTTCTGGTATTGTTCCTGTTCTCTTACCTACGCATCATGCCGTTGCAGTACAAACTCATCGTATTGGGAATTGTCTACTGCTTCACCATCCTGATGCCCACCATGACCATCTTCCTGTTCCGCAAAGTGAATGGCTTTGCCCGCCAGGACCTGAGCGACCGTAAGAAACGCTATGTACCGATCCTGCTTACCATCATCTCGTACGTATTCTGCCTGATGATGATGCACAAACTGAACATTCCCTGGTACATGACGGGCATTATACTGGCATCACTGGTGGTGCTGGTCATCTGCATCATTGTCAATCTGAAGTGGAAACTGAGCGAACACATGGCAGGTATGGGCGGCATCGTGGGCGGACTGGTTTCGTTCAGCGCGCTGTTCAGTTATAATCCGGTGTGGTGGCTATGCCTCTTCATCCTCGTGGCGGGGATATTGGGTTCGGCACGCATCATCCTGCAACATCACACCCTCGGCGAAGTACTTGCCGGCTTTACCGTCGGTTTCGTCTGCTCACTGCTGGTGCTCCATCCGCTCAGCAATGTTTTGTTCCGTATATTTTTATTTTAAACATAGTATCAATCCTAAAAACTAATCATTATGAACTTCCCACAGAATGTAAAGTACACTAACGAACACGAATGGATCCGCCTCGAAGGCGATGTAGCTTATGTAGGTATCACCGACTACGCTCAGGAGCAACTGGGCGACATCGTATTTGTCGATATTCCTACTGAAGGCGAAACACTGGAAGCGGGAGAAGTGTTCGGTACGATCGAAGTAGTTAAAACAATCTCTGACCTCTTCCTGCCCGTAGCCGGTGAAGTGGTAGAACAAAACCCGGCACTGGAAGAGAATCCGGAATTAGTGAATAAAGATCCGTATGGCGAAGGCTGGCTCATCAAAATGAAACCTGCCAATGCAGCAGACCTTGACAACTTGCTGGATGCCGAAGGATACAAAGCAGTGGTAAATGCATAAAGGCTTTCCCGATTCATTCATTACCACTTGCTTAGTCTTGAATGGTCTCACCACAGATTACACAGATTCTCACAGAACTTTTAATCTTATTATCGATAAAGTAAATCATTAATCTATGAGAATCTGTGTAATCTGTGGTGAAGTTGATTCATTCCATCTCGTTATCAATCAATCTCAAAAGTAGAATAAATATGACTCCAATCGTAAGCATTATCATGGGTAGCACTTCCGACCTTCCTGTCATGGAAAAGGCCGCACAGTTGCTCAACGATCTCCATGTACCGTTCGAAATGAACGCCCTCTCGGCTCACCGCACTCCCGAAGCTGTGGAAGAGTTTGCCAAGAATGCCCGCTCACGCGGCATTAAAGTAATTATTGCTGCTGCCGGTATGGCTGCCCATCTGCCGGGCGTGATTGCCGCATCGACCCCGCTTCCGGTCATCGGTGTACCCATCAAATCGTCTCTTGACGGAATGGACGCCCTTCTGGCGATCGTACAGATGCCTCCGGGGATTCCTGTAGCGACTGTGGGTATCAATGGCGCACTGAACGCCGCCATCCTTGCCGTACAAATGCTTTCATTGGAAGATAAAGAACTCGAAACAAAATTCATAGCCTATAAAGAAGGACTGAAAAAGAAAATCGTAAAGGCTAACGAAGAACTGAAAGAAATTAAGTACGAGTTTAAAACAAACTAAAAAGATGGATTTATTCAACTACTCCCGACGGGAAACTTCGGAAGTGAATATTGGGGCCGTTCCGTTGGGCGGCCCCAATCCTATCCGTATCCAGTCGATGACAAATACCCCCACACAAGACACCGAGGCTTGTGTGGCCCAGGCAAAGCGCATTGTAGATGCCGGCGGAGAATATGTCCGTCTCACTACACAGGGGGTGAAAGAGGCCGAAAACCTGATGAACATCAATATCGGCCTGCGCAGTACCGGCTATATGGTTCCGCTTGTGGCCGATGTACACTTCAACCCGAAAGTAGCCGATGTAGCGGCACAATATGCCGAGAAAGTGCGTATCAATCCCGGAAACTACGTAGATCCCGGACGCACTTTCAAACAACTGGAATATACCGACGAGGAATATGCCGCCGAACTGCAAAAGATACGTGACCGCTTCGTCCCCTTCCTGAATATCTGTAAAGAGAATCATACAGCCGTCCGTATCGGGGTGAACCACGGCTCACTGTCCGATCGCATCATGTCACGCTACGGTGACACGCCGGAAGGTATGGTAGAGTCGTGCATGGAATTCCTGCGCATCTGCGTAGACGAGAAGTTTACGGATGTCGTCATCTCAATCAAAGCATCCAACACGGTGGTAATGGTAAAGACCGTACGCCTGTTGGTATCAGTGATGGAACAGGAAGGCATGTCATTCCCTCTCCACTTGGGTGTTACGGAAGCCGGCGACGGAGAAGACGGACGTATCAAATCGGCTTTGGGCATCGGCGCATTGTTGGCTGACGGGCTGGGCGACACGATCCGTGTCTCGCTGAGTGAAGAACCGGAAGCCGAGATTCCCGTGGCACGCAAGTTGGTGGACTATATTACAAGTCGCCGGAACCATCCGTACATTCCCGGCATGGAAGCTCCGGATTTCAACTACCTTTCTCCGGTACGCCGTAAAACACGGCCGGTACGCAATATCGGCGGAGACCATCTGCCCGTGGTACTTGCCGACCGCATGGACGGACGTATGGAGACCCATCCGCAATTTACACCGGATTACATTTATGCCGGACGTGCTTTGCCCGAACAGACAGAACCCGGAGTTCAATACATCCTCGATGCCGACGTATGGAAAGGAGAACCTGATACGTGGCCTGCCTTCAATTATGCACAATTGGAGTTAATGGAAACATGCGCAGCCGAACTGAAATTCCTCTTTACCCCTTACATGGCGCTTACCCGGGAAGTTGTCGCATGCCTGAAGCAACACCCCGAAGCAGTCGTTGTCTCACAAAGCAACCACCCGAACCGTGTAGGCGAACATCGTGCCCTGGCACATCAACTGACGGTGGAAGGATTACAGAATCCGGTTATCTTCTTCCAACACTATGCCGAAGATACAGCCGAAGACTTGCAGATCAAAGCCGGCGCGGATATGGGAGCCTTGATCTTTGACGGATTGTGTGACGGAATTTATCTCTTCAACCAAGGCAAACTGAGCCATGCAGTGATTGATGCCACTGCTTTCGGAATTCTGCAGGCAGGACGTATCCGTACCAGCAAGACTGAATATATTTCTTGCCCGGGATGCGGACGAACACTGTTCAACCTGCAAAGTACGATTGCCCGCGTCAAAGAAGCCACCTCGCACTTGAAGGGGCTCAAGATAGGCATCATGGGATGCATCGTCAACGGACCGGGCGAAATGGCAGACGCCGACTACGGTTATGTAGGAGCCGGACGTGGCAAAATCAGTCTCTATAAACAGAAGGAATGCATTGAAAAGAATATTCCGGAAGAAGAAGCCGTAGAAAAGCTGATAGAACTGATTAAAGCAAACGGGGACTATGAAGAGAAGACTTCTTCCCTGTCCTCTCCCAAAGAAAAGGAAGACAAATAGTTCTTGCGGACGATGGATAACCGTTACCTCAAAGAGAGTGTATCATAGTTCACCACAGATCGCACAGATTTACACAAAACGATTTTTAATCTACTGACAATCAATAATATTTATCTGTGCAAATCTGTGTAATCTGTGGTGAATACGAATTTTGACTTCCTCTTTAAATAGTATACTTAACTATAAAGTTCTTTATCTCTTACGCTGAGCAAAGAGCCACTCCATGAATCCGGGATAGTTGAAAGCCGGATTCCAGCTTCCATGATTGCAACCGGGAAACTCAATATATTCCACTTCCGCTCCCAAGTTCTTCAACGCTTTATAAGCCTCACGCGAGCCTTCTACAGGCACTACATTGTCGGCATCACCGTGAAAAATACGGAAACGAACATTTGCTGCATCGGCCAGACGCACCGGATTCACGGTCCCGCAGATGGGAACGGCAGCAGCAAACGTATCGGGAAAACGGACAGCAAGATCGTACGTCGCCATGCCTCCCATAGAAAGACCGACCACATAGATACGGTTACGATCCACCTGAGGCAAATCAAGATAGGTATCCAACAACTCTTTTACTGCACGCAGTACAGGAGTGATCTCTTGTCCTACCGGCATCTCCGAAGGAATAAAGGAAGAGGGACGGGAGGTATACGCCCAATAGTCTTTTTCGGGACATTGAGGTACAAGGACAAATGCCGGATACTTCTCCCGGTTCACCGGATTGAGAAACATCTGACCACCATGTGTCAACTGCTTCTCGTTATCACTCCCCCGCTCACCGGCACCGTGCAGAAAGAGTACCAAAGGATATTGCAGTCCCGTCTTTTCCACCTCCGGACGAAGTAGACGGTAATTGAGAGAATCACCCCGGGAAGAGATAAAAACTTTCTTTTGATACATCTCTTGCGAACGGGCACCCACGCCCAAAAGAAAGAGACTGATAAAGAAAAGGACAAACTGTTTCATGGTTATTCGGTATTATTCTACATATTTAGTTTCGGAAGGTAAAGATACACCATTTTCGTTAAAGGCTTCCACAGCAAAATAATAATCCTGATCGATAGTCAGCGATTTCATCTCCAACTCATTGCCACCGTACACCATCCACGAACTGTATAACTTATCAGGGGCGATCCCCCACAGGACGTTGTATCCCTGAGCCCCTTTCACCGGCTCCCAGCGAACAGTAACATCACGACGGTCGGTGTGCCGATCCAGAGCCAGCTTTTGAGGTGACCGGGGAGCCTTGCCGAACCCGAGTCCGAATACACGCAGTTCAGAAATAGCCAGATTCGGAGTAGGTACGTCTATATTCTTATAGCGGATATAGCGTGCGGTAGTCGGGACTTCAAGTTCTACATAGTCATTCGGCGTATCCTTATAGCTGCTCCGGCGATCGACCAGTATATTCCAGGTCTCCCCGTCGGAAGAGCCCTCAATCACATAGCGGTGACGCAATCCGGGAATCCGACCGTATAGATTACTCCGATAGTCGTGATAATTCACTTGTACGGCACAGACACGGGCAGGTTTCTCCAGGTCGATCAGTACCCACTGACGTTCATCATTTGCTTCCGCCAGCCAGAAAGACTTGGTTCTTTCATCCGTCAATGCATCCGGTCCGAACTCACCTTTCGCAGTAGATGCCGTCACCGGTTTGCGATAAGAAAGGAGCATCCATCCACGAAACTGCCCCTTCTTGCCGGGTACGGCCGGAGCATAGCGGGGATAATCACCGAAGCGGGTGTCCACGTACATAATACCGTCTTTATCGAATCCGGCAGGAAACATGCAGAGCCGGCGTTCCCAGTTGACGTTGATGGAAAGAGCCATCGAAGCAAAATGCCAATACTCTCCGCCGGGTCCCTGAACCGTACTGCCGTGTCCGGCTCCGTTCATATATCCCCCCGGTTTGTATGACACGGGATTGTGCTTCTGATAGGTGTAAGGCCCCATCGGATGATCGGCTACATAAACACCGTCGGCATAGACATTGAATTCGGTACCGGGAGCACCATACTGCATATAATACTTCCCATTGTACTTGGTCAGCCACGGGCCTTCGATATATCCTCCTAAAACGGTATCGCTATGATTCTCACCGAAACGTTCCCAGCCGTGGCGCTGCATGTCGAGATTGAAAAGCTCCTTCACTTCTCCTTTCGGAAGGAACCGGTGATTCTTATCCAGTTCCATACCCCGGATGGGATAAACATTGGACGAACCCCAGAACATATAGGCTTTGCCATCGTCGTCGATAAAAAGATCGGGGTCCTGCAGGTTATGAAGGATGGCGGGTGTAGCTTTCCATTCGCCGCTCTTCGGATTGTCGGAATAGAGAATACTCATAGAACCCGAAGGATCACCGGTGACATAAAGCACTGAGTCTTTATAGTTATGAGCGGCCGGAGCGTTGCTCCCCTGCGGATACCAGTCTTTGGGGACGATAAAATCCCAGTCCAGCAGATCTTTAGAGTGCCAGTATCCATTGGAACGGGTGACGAACATATAATACTCTCCACGGAACCTGACCACTGCCGGATCGGCACCCGAGCGGTAGGAAATGTCCTTGTCGGAGTTATAGATCATATAGGTATAATCTATGTTCAGCGGGTTGCAATAAGTATCTTGCCGCATGTCTTGCGCAAGGGCAAGGGTGGGAGACCCCAAAGCGAGTAAAAGAAGGAATAGTTGTTTCATGGTTGTAATCTATGGTATATCTTATTCTTCTGAGCCGAACCCCAGTCTCTTCAATCCTCTCTGTACATCGGGATGACTCATGAAGAGTTTCCATATCAAGCCTGAGCGATAGTTTTCAATCATCACAATAATCGGTCCCTGATCGATGGCGAGATAAGAGGAAGCAAACCAGTTTTCTGTCAGGTTGAAGGCATCCTTAAAGCCATATTCTCCCCACAGGCGGTCGCCCAATTCTTCGTAGAAATAACGCATAGCCTCCAGAGAATGTTCCGGAGTATAAGGAATGGAAGAGATGGCTGCGGTCGGGGTAATCACTCCCAAGTCGTTCTGCGGGCAATGTGCTGAGTAACCCTGATGATTGTCGCTCGCTGTCAGTCCCCAGCATTTGCGGCCGTATCCTTTATACTTCTTCGGATTATCGATGCAATAAGCACGGTTGATCAGGGTATGTGCTTTCATCTGCTCACCGTAGTCGGCATAACTGTCTTTGAGTCCGCGCGGATCGAGGCCGAGATAGGAATAATGTGTAAAGAAGAGAGGGCCGCCAAAGTCGGTGCCCAGGGGCAAGCGGATGCCGTAATATTCTTTTCCGTTCTTGAATGTAATAGAGTTGGCCCACCCCTTATGATACACCGATTCACGAATCGGATAAGTAGGCGAAGAAGCCGCCAGAATATAAGTGATATGGCACTCGTTCTGCCCTTTCAGCTGATGGTTCATCGCCCATCCGTTATTGGGTGACCAATGCCAATAAAGCACATCTTCACCTCCACGGGTGAACCAGTCCCACTCTGCCTGATGCCACAGGGTATTGATCAGCCCTCGTATCCGATTCTCTGTCGGATTATCGTGAGTGAAATACTGGTGTGCCGCCAGCAGTCCTTCGAACATAAAGGCAGATTCTACCAAATCGGCTCCATCGTCTTTCCTGCTGAAAGGAATGGTCTTTCCGGTAGCCCCGTCCATCCAATGTGCCCAGATGCCATGATAGCTATCGGCTTTATTGAGGAACTCCACTATTTTGAGCAGCCGCTCAGCGCCTTGCTCACGGGTGATGAACCCACGTTCCACACCGACTATAATTGCCATTACCCCAAAGCCCGAACCACCGATGGTTGCTATCTCGAGACGGTCATTGCTGCGCTCACGGGCCAGACCGGACTCGGGATGGGCAAAATCCCAAAAGTAACGGAAAGTTTGTTTCTGGACAAGAGTCATCAACTCATCATCGGTCAGTCTCGGCTGTTTGCCTGTAGCGGTGGCTTGCAACGTACAAGCACAGATCATAAGAAGAAATAAAAGGGTATGTTTCATTGTTGTTGTTAATTCAAGATTTTATCCCCCGAGAGGGCGTGTCGAGACTCATTTTGGTGAATAATGACACGCCCTCAGGTGGCTGCACGTCAGAGACACGGAGATTCCATCGTGCAGTGGGGATAGCGGCTTCCGTTGCCGCAAAGGGCAATCGGAAAGACGCTGTGTGTAATCATGGAATTGATATTATTGGAATGATTCTATTTTAATGAACTGGTTATACATGTTTCATATCAGTTTTTGAGGACTCCCTGCGAGATATCCACCTGCTTCTGCGGGATGAAGAACGTTGCATGTTTTGCTATCGAGAAGTTTGTCTTCCCGTGTGCCTTCATCATCTTCTCCGCATAGCCCGGCACCACCTTGTCCGCACGGATCAGGTCGAAGAAGCGGTGTCCCTCCAAAGCCAGTTCGATGCGGCGTTCGTTCCAGATGATCTCGCGGAGCTTCTCTTTACCGGTTTCCGTAATCTCGGGCAATCCCACTGTCATATCCGCCGGATGCACCGTTCTGCGGGCACGGGCGCGCACCATTTCCAGCTTGTCGAGTGCTTCCCGGCTTTCGCCCAGTTCATTGCAGGCCTCGGCATACATCAGCAGTACATCGGCATAACGCAGGAAGATCAGGTGACAATTCTGTTTGGCAAACGAGTTCTCGTTCCAGTAACCGGTAGGCCAGATGGTCTTTTTGTTGGCACGGGGCGGCACTTCTTTCTTGAAATGAATCTCGCCCTTTCCCTCCAATGTCTCTCCATCGTAGAAAATGGTTGCCGTGCGTCGGGGATCTCCCGCTTCATAGGCTTGGTCGAGAGCTTCGGAAGGAGAGAACATCCCCCAGCCCATCTCACCGCGAATGCCCTGCCATTTCACATACTCCGACTCGAGGTTGCGTTCGGTCGATTCGCCCCAGAGGTATTGGTCGGCAAGCATCACTTCGTCCGAATAGTAAGAGTTCGGATTGAACAGGTCGCGATAATCCCGATGCAGGCTATACTCGCCGCGGGCAATCACCTGACCGGTGTATTTCTTCACGTTGGCATAGTCCTGGCGGAAGAGATATACCTTGGCCAGCAATCCTTCGGCTGTTCCCTTGGTGGCGCGTCCCGACTCTTTCGCACCCCACTCCTGACGGGTAGGCAGATGCTCGGCTGCATAGGTCAGGTCTTCGATGATCTGTTGATAGACAGCCTCTTCGGTTGCACGGGGCTGATTGTATTCGCCGGGCTGCAACACCTTGGTCACCAGAGGCACCCCGCCGAAGGCGCGTACGAGATTGAAGTAGAAGAATCCCCGGAAAAAACGGGCCTGGGCGATGCACTTCACCCGGAGTTCTTCGTTCTTCACCGCACCCAGATTGTCCAGAGCCACATTGCATGAAGCGATAGCTTTATAATTGCCTTCCCACCAGCCGTTGATCTCGGAGGTAGAGGCGTCGTAAGTAAAGTCGTTGAACTGGTTCAGACGTGCCACACTGCCGTCCGCCAGTTCGCTGCCTGTATCGGAGTTATCACCGGGTAGCTCGGTGATGGCAAACCATGAGAATCCGATGATGTCCCACGCCCGGAGTTGGGTATAGATGGCGTTAATACTCATCAACGCGCCTTCTTCTTCGCCGAAGAAGACATCTTCGGTCAGCTTTCCCTGCGAATCTACATCGAGGAAATCGGCACAGGAAGAAAGGGTCAGTGCCGAAGCCAGTAATATTGAATATATCTTTTTCATTGTAATGGTTTTGGGTTCACCACAGAGTAACACAGGGTCTCACAGAGTTTAATCTCATAGAATGTTTAAAAGGAAATCATCTCTGTGAGACTCTGTGTTACTCTGTGGTAAATCGTATTCATGTCTATATCATTTAATATTAGAAAGTTACGTTCAGGCCGAAGCGGCAGGTAGCTGTCACCGGATAGATCTGACGGTCGATGCCGCCCAGCACTTCGGGTGTGAAACCGTTATAGCCGGTGAAATAGGCCAGGTTGTTGCCGGAGAAGTAGACTCTCAGATTCTGCACAGATACCTTCTGCATCCATGATTTCGGGAAAGTATATCCCAGTTCCACCGTTTGCAGTTTCACGTACGAACCGCTCTCTACGTAGTGGCTCGACACCTGATAGTTATTGCCTTCCAGAGTCATTCGCGGTGTCATGGTATTCGGATTTTCAGGTGTCCAGCGGTCGAGGAAGGAGCGGTCCCAGTTGTCCGAACCGGAGAAACGTTCCACCTGCTTGGCATTGAATATCTTGTTTCCGAAGTTGCCTTGGAAGTCGATAGAGAGGTCGAATCCTTTCCAGGAAGCACTGATGCCCAGACCGCCGATGAACTTGGGAGTGGGACTGCCCAGATCCTTGCGGTCGTTGGCCGTGATGTATCCGTCACCGTCTACATCTTCGTATATCAGGTCGCCGGGACCTACGTTGTTCTGATACTGTTGTCCGGAATTTCCGGTGGCAGCGGCGGCACGCTCGTTGTACTCCTTGATCTGCGCTTCGTTCTGGAAGATGCCGATCACGTTGTAACCATAGAAATATTTAATCGGCTTTCCTTCTTCGGTCATCTGTACGGATTTCCCGGCGCCGATATCACCGCTGGCGATGCGTTTGCCGCCCAGGCTGATGACTTCGTTTTTGATCGTCGTTCCGGTCAGGCGTATGCCGTACTGGAAGTCCTTCAGCGAATCTTCCCATTTCACGGTAAAGTCCACACCGCTGTTGCGCACCGCCCCTACGTTTGTTTCTACCGGGGTGAGGCCTACGGAAGCCGGTACATCCACCGTCACCAGCATGTCTTTCGTGTCTCTGCGATAGTAGTCTAGTTCAAGTGAAAAGCGGTTGTTCAGCAGTCCGAGGTCGAAGCCGAGGTCCATCTGCTCCGAACGTTCCCAATGAACGCTCCGGTTGGAGAGTGACGTGATGGTTCCGCCGGGATAGAACACGCCGCCAAACACGGCATCATAGGACGGAGAGATATTGGCGAGCGCCCGGTATTTGTCGTTACCTATCTTATCATTACCGATCTGTCCCCAGCTTCCTCTGAGCTTCAGGTTACTCAGCCACTGCACGCGGTCTTTCAGGAACGCTTCTTCGGAGACTCTCCATCCGGCAGCTACTGAGGGGAAGTAGCCCCAACGGTTGTCAGGACCGAACTTGGATGAACCGTCGGCACGGACCGAGACAGTCAACAGATAGCGGTCCATCAACGCATAGTTGGCACGGAAGAGGTAAGACATCATTGTTTCGTGGTATCCGTTGTTGGCCACCGACTTGGAGCCGGCCGAAGCCTGGTCGAGATACCAGTAGTTTTCGTTATCGGAGAAGAAATCGCGTCCGGTGCCTTCCAGCAACTCGTAAACACGCTTCTGCGCCGTGATACCTCCCAAGAGGTTGAGCCGGTTCTTATCATTGATCTTCCAGTCATAAGTCAGCAGGTTCTCCCACAACCAGGTGAAGTCGCGGTCCCAGGTTTTGGAGAGGCTGTTGGTTTCGTTCTTCTGTGTTTCCGAAACGTAGTATTTCGGCACGAAGTTGCGGCGGCGTCCGTTGATGTAGTCGATGCCGAGGCTGGTTTTAAAGTCAAGCCCGTTCAGGATATTCCAGTTCAGGAAGGCGCTGCCCACGATACGTTCTTTCCAGTCGTCATTGTTTGTATAATGGAGTGTGGCGACGGGATTGGCAGAAGAGGCGCTTTCGGAATCCATAAAACTCCCGTCTTCATTGTAGGGACGCTTCACGGGACTGATGGTATAGGCAGCTTTCACTACCGCGCTGTTTTCGTTCTTCTTATGGCTGAAAGAGGCCGACAGATTGTGCCCGAGGGTCAGCCGTTTGCTGATCTTGTAGCTATTGTTGGCACGCAGGGTGAAGCGGTTGTAGGTGTTTCCGGTGATGATGCCGTCCTGCTGGTAATATCCAGCGCTGAGGTTGTAGCGCACCTTCTCCGATCCGCCGCTGACGCTGAGCTGATAGTCGCGTACGGAAGCCACACGGAAGATTTCGTCGAACCAGTTGGTTCCTTTGCCCAGTGAAGCAGGGTCGTCAAACTTGGGTTTTCCGCCTGTGTTGACCAGTGCTTCGTTCAGCAGTGTCGCGTATTCGGTGGCATTGGCCATCTCGAAGCTGCTGTTGTTGAACTGGAATCCTTCGCTAGCGGTGAAGTTCACCACCGCTTTTCCTTCCGTTCCCTGCTTGGTAGTGACGATAATCACACCGTTGGCACCGCGCGAACCGTACATGGCGGTCGCCGATGCATCTTTCAGCACCTCCATCGACTCGATGTCGTGTGTGCTCAGGAAAGAGATGTCGTCCATAAACATGCCATCCACCACATAAAGGGGATTGCTGTTATTCGTTGTGCCGATACCACGGATACGTACTTCGGGCGAGCTTCCGGGAGCACCGTTAGCCGAGATATACACCCCGGAGACACGTCCCTGAAGGGCATTCGCCACGTTGGGAGTGGCAACTTTCGTGAGGTCTTTGCTCTTCACCGCACCTACCGAACCGGTCAGGTCGGACTTACGTTGTATACCATAACCGATCACGACAACTTCGTCTATCAATTGGTTATCTTCTTCAAGAGAGATATCCAGCTTCGAGGAGGCAGTCACCTTGACCTCCTGCGTTTTCATGCCGATATAACTGAAAACAAGAGTGGCGCCCGAAGGAACATTCGGAATAGAATAGTTGCCGTTAAAGTCCGTAATGGTTCCGGACGATTGACCTTTCAGCAGGATACTGGCGCCAATGATAGGCTCCCCTGTCTTTTTCTCGGTAACAACACCCGAGATGGTCAGACTGCCCTGCGCAAAAGAAAGCATGGAGAGCAGCAACATCATACATAGGGTAAACAGATTTTTTTTCATCGTTTGGTACTGATTTAAAATTCTGCTGCAAACTTAGACGGTAAATTGATGTAAGTCAAAAAAAGGGGTACTACAAGAGTACCGTGCAGAAAAAAACAAGATTTCCGCACTACTTCATCCCTACTGCAAAGGAATATAATTAATTAATATTCAATAAAATAAAAAATAGATTCTGAAAGGAGACCGGAATATGACTACTTCATCTGTTCTACTCCTTTCCGTCGATGAAATATTTGCTTTAAAGACTCCGGAGAGGAAAAAAGACTTTTTAGATTCTGCACTCCGGGATGAAAATATCAGAACCGGTTGGTGCATGAACAGGACTTTTTCCAAAAGGAAAAAGGAGAAGAAAAAAAGCTAAGGACATAAGGTAGTTTTGTACAAATAAAGAAATAGGATTATGCCTTATTTAATGTTCGAACTAATTACTAAAAGCTATATAAGAGTATTTCATCCATTAAAAATTGAGATCTCGACGATGATTTTTCATCATCGAGACGATGTCTTTCTGTCGTCTCGATGACAGCATATCGGTATCTGAGCGACAATTTTCTTTTTTTTGAATTTTGTATAAAAAGAAAACCGCTACAAGTAGCGGTTTTCCGTATAATATATAATTATTTATGATTTAGTATCAGATTCTCTTTTCCGATCATGTTTTATCGTAACGGGGAGTACATTCGGATTGATTCTATGGTTCTACAAAGATAGGACAATAAATCAAAAATACAATCTTATTTTCTTTATTATTCTCCCTTCAGAAGAAATCGTGCCTTTTTTACATCCCGGCTGTTTCCGCCAATCATTACATCGAAATCACCCGGTTCGCAGACAAACTGCAAATCGTAATTATAGAACTTCAACAATTCCGGCGTGATGCTGAAGCTTACTTTACGGGACTCTCCGGCCTTGAGGAAAATCTTCTCAAAACCTTTCAGTTCTTTCACCGGACGGGTGACGCTGCCCACCAGGTCGCGGATGTAAAGCTGAACCACCTCCGCTCCGTCACGGCTGCCGGTATTGGTGACGGTAACAGTCGCCGTCAGTTCGCCATCAGCACTCATCTCCGTGCTGCTAAGGTGAATATCACTGTAGGCAAAAGTCGTATAAGATAATCCGTAGCCAAACGGATAGAGCGGCTCGTTGCTCACGTCGAGGTAATTGCTGCGGAACTTTTCAAACCAACGTCCCTCTTGCAACGGACGCCCAGTGTTTTTATGATTGTAGAACAATGGAATCTGGCCTACATTTTGCGGAAAAGTAGCGGTCAGTTTTCCACTGGGATTGACATCGCCGAAAAGCACATCGCTGATGGCATAAGCGGCTTCACTCCCTCCGAACCATACGTTGAGGATGGCAGGCACGTGTTCTTCTTCCCAGGTGAGCACCAGCGGGCGACCGGTAAAAAGCACAAGCACAACGGGCTTTCCGGTTTTGAGTAATTCCTGCAACAGCGCTCTCTGTACATCCGGCATCTCCAGGTTGGTACGCGAACTGCTTTCTCCACTCATTTCGGACGACTCGCCCAGTGCGGCAACAATGACATCGGCCCCGGCAGCCACTTTCAGAGCTTCGTCCAGAAGTTCGCGATCCGTACGGTTATCCCGGTGCAGTTCACGTCCAAACATGGTGGCGCGCTTCTCATAGTCGGCATCGCCAATCAGATTGCTTCCCTTGGCGGTTACCACTTTTGCCCGGTCACCGACTACTTCCCTGAGTCCTTCGACCAGCGAGGGAGCGTTATCCAGCACAGCAGCTACGCTCCAGGTGCCCGGCATGTTGGAACGGGTGTTCGCCAACGGACCGACTACGGCAATGGTTCCTTTCTTGCTGAGTGGCAACACACCTTCATTCTTCAGCAGCACAAAACTCTCCGAAGCAGTCTTACGGGCAATGGCACGGTGTTCCTTGGTGAAGATCTGCTTCTTGGGACGATTCACGTCGCAATACTTATAAGGATCGTCAAACAGTCCCAGCTTATACTTCGCTTCCAGAATACGGCGGCAGGCGGCGTCGATGGCAGCTGCGGATACTTTGCCTTCCTCCACCGACTTCTTCAGAGTGCCACTGAAGGCATCGCTCACCATGTCCATATCCACCCCGGCATTCAGGGCGAGGGCGGCAACAGTCTGCTGGTCACCCATGCCGTGGTCTATCATCTCGTTGATACCGGTATAGTCCGTTACCACAAACCCGTCGAACCCCCACTGCTTGCGCAGCACATCGGTCATCAGCCACTTGCTTCCGGTGGCAGGCACACCGTCCACTTCGTTGAACGAAGCCATTACACTACCTACACCGGCTTCTACAGCCGCTTCGTAAGGCAGCATATATTCATTGAACATCCGCTGGCGGCTCATGTCTACCGTATTGTAGTCACGTCCGCCTTCTCCTGCGCCATACAGTGCAAAGTGTTTTACGCATGCCATAATTTCGTCATTCCGTTGCATGTTCTTTCCCTGATAACCGAGTACCATCGCTTCGGCAATCATGGCTCCAAGGAAGGGATCTTCACCGCTGCCTTCGGAAACACGTCCCCAACGAGGGTCGCGTGAGATGTCCACCATCGGGCTGAATGTCCATGAGATACCGTCGGCACTGGCTTCTATGGCTGCGATACGTGCCGATTCTTCTATGGCGGTCATATCCCAGGTGCAGGATAATCCCAGCGGGATAGGGAACATGGTTTCGTATCCGTGAATGACATCCATACCGAATAGCAAGGGGATGCCCAGACGGGATTGTTCTACCGCCTGTTTCTGCACATCGCGTATTTTTTCTACTCCTTTCAGATTGAACAAGCCTCCTACTTCGC